>Ga0209147_100113_pt1 | contig 144844 bp, 148 predicted proteins | sample AraplaCol_mLB_r2_FD_184278 | JGI IMG/M metagenome (GOLD analysis project Ga0209147, IMG submission 184278) | Arabidopsis root microbial communities from North Carolina, USA - plate scrape CL_Col_mLB_r2 (SPAdes) (version 2) | ecosystem: Host-associated > Plants > Roots > Endosphere | place: USA...
CGCTCGACTTGCATGTATTAGGCACGCCGCCAGCGTTCGTCCTGAGCCAGGATCAAACTCTCCAATAAAGTTTGTTACTGGTTCAAAGCTGGCAAATCATTTAATGATAGACTCATCAACGCTTTCGCTGTTCAGTTTTCAAAGAGCAATTCGTCGTGTCAGCGCTTCAGTGCCGACCCTTTAAACTTTATCATGTTTCGCAATGAAAATCAAGAGGTTTTTTTAAAGTGATTCGTGTTTTTTCATTCTCTTTAAAAATACTCTCAAAAGCGACATGGACTATCATATCAAGCTGAAATGAAAAAAGCAAGGGTAAAAAACAAAAAAACTAACCTCCTTTCCATTCCCTCAGCAAAGATAGCAATTCTCGTACAGAGAAGACTACTACCCGTGGTGTGAAAACGGCGGGCAAAACGTTAATGTCCGATGCCTCGCCACTCTCTTTTCTCCACTTCTCCATACATTTTCGCATCACCCTTTGATCGTTTGTGCGCAATTCTGGCGCAAGCACGATCCCCTGATCATCAAGAGACCTTTCGATAAGAACGGATACGACATTGCTCTTGTTCGCCAATTGAACATCGTGATCCAAACGATCCCCCACATGCGCGAACACCTCGCCATGCAAAGCGTACAGGATAGCCGGATCGGGCTTTCCAGTCCCTGCTCGCTCCGGCGTTATCACTTCCTCGAACAATCCCAGCAACCCCATCGTTTCCATGACTGGGGCCTGGAATTTATAAAAACCGTTCGTCACGACCGCAAGCGAATAGCCCAGTTTGTGAATCTCCTCCAGCGCCTCCGCAGTCCCCTCTTCTAGCAAGTGTACTTTCGGATGCACACAATGTTTTTGTACAAGCTTTTCGATATGGCAAGGATTTTCGATACCAAGCCGGGCACAGACCCCGCCCAGCATCTCATCCCAATCGTACGCTTCGACATACCTGCCCTGTCGCATGCGGCTTTCATGCTCCGCAATCAGTTCTGCGACGGTATCGTGAGGCCTTCCCAATTTCCCGGAGACCGCCCCCGCAATCTCCGGAAACACCCATTTGCCAAAGGGATTCTGCATTAACGTGCCGTCCAAATCAAATGTGATCCAACGCTTGCTCATTTGATCGCCCCCGAGGTCAGTCCTTCAATAAATTGCTTGGAAGCAAACAAGAACGCCACGATCATCGGCAAGGAAGAGATCGTCAAGCTGGCAAACAGCAGGTTCCACTCCGTATCGTACTCCCCAAACAAGGTCAGTACCCCAAGAGGAATCGTGCTTAATTCCTCGCTTTTCAAAAAGATCAGCGGATAGAAAAAGTCATTCCAGACACCAATCAGATGCACGATCCCGACCGTGGCCAGAGCAGGCTTCATCAGCGGCAGGATAATCTTATAGTACACCTGGAAGCTGTTGCATCCATCCAGTCGGGCCGATTGATCCAACTCTGTAGGCAAGGTACGGAAAAAGCCATAAAAAACGAAAACCGCAAACGGAATCCCTCCCGCTACATACAAAATCACCAACGAGGTCAACGTATCCAACAGCTTGAGCTGCAGCATGATCATATACAGCGGCAAAATTGCCAGTTTCATCGGAAGCATCAAACCGATCATAAAGAAAAACAGCACATAAGGGTTCCACCGAAATGAAAAGCGTGAGAGATAAAAGGCAGCCAATGACGAGATGAACAGAATAAAAAATACGGAGAGTGCGCTCACGTACACGCTGTTCCACACGTATGACCCGAAACTGACCTTCTCCCACACTAGGACGTAGTTTTCAAAAGAAAACGAATGCGGCAATCCCAGCGGTGATGTCAAAATCTCCAGATTGCTTTTAAAAGAAGAAGAGATCATGAGAAACACCGGATACAGCATCAAAAACGAAAACAACAGCAGAATCAGATATTTCGCGTATTGCCCCAAACGCGCCGTCATGTTCTCCCTCCTATTGTTCGTATTCCTTACGCTTGAAGAAAAAGAGCAAAATGGCGGTCGCACTGGAAATCATCAAAAAGAGGACGACAGCCAAAGCCGAGCCAAGACCGATCGACTCTCCCCCATCGACAGACCCAAACGCCAGCCGATAAAAGAATGTCGCCAGAACGTCCGTAGAAAAATACGGACCTGCCTGCGAGCCTTGCATGGCGAAAATCAACTCAAACGTCTCGAAGGCGCCAATAAACGTCAGAATCGTCATGACCATGATAGAGGGCATGGCCAGCGGAATGGTCATCTTCAGCAGCATGGTCAGCCCTGATGCGCCATCCATTTTCGCTGCATCGTAGATCTCCGACGGAATCGCCTGCAAGCCCGCCAGAAAAATCAGTACCGCAAAGCCCAATCCAAACCAGCTATTGACAAAAATAATGGTATACAGCGCCGTGTCGGGATCGCCCAACCACGGTCGCGCCAACTGCTCCAGACCGATGAAACGCAAAAACGTATTTAATGCTCCGTATGTCGGATTCAGGATCAGGCTGAACAGAAAACCGACGACGATGACGGAGAGCAGCTTTGGCAAAAAGATGACGGTTTTGAAAAATTCCTTCCCCCGAATTTTACTGTTGATAATCAATGCCAGCAGAAAAGCCACGATCAATTTCGCCACCACCGTCCCGATAAAGAAGGTGACGTTGTGGCCTAACGCTCGATAAAACATCTCATCAAACGGTCTTTCCGTAAAAAGACGGACAAAATTCCCGAGCCCAATGAATTCGCCTCGACGCAGACCTTTCCACTCAAAAAAGCTGTTTAAAAAAGCTGAAAATATGGGATATACTTGAAACCACACATAAAAGAGAAGCGCGGGCAGTAAAAACAAGTGCACGAGATGCTTTTTCCAATTGGTCTTCCTTCGTTTGGACGTCTTTGGCTGAACCTCCGTCGTTTCTTTCAAAACAGGCATTCGGCCCGATCCCTCCTTATAAAAGCAGATACAGCCAAGCGACAAAGCCTGACTGTATCGCTGTCACTTGTTCTTACTTCTTGGGCTGGAACCACTTGTCAGCGGAGGCTTGAGCTGCTTCCGCTACCTGATCGACTGTGAGTTTGTTGATATACAAGCCCTGCAACGAATCCTCAAATGTCGTTTTGGTCGTCGGAGTCCCTTCCCCAAAGTGAACCAGCAGCATAAAGCTGGTCATGCTCTTTTCGCTGAGCTGTGTCATCTTTTGCACCAGCGGATGCTTGGGGGTCACGCCTTGAATCGCGCTTAGACGGTTCAGATCATCACTAAACATCTGCCCAAACTCTTTGGAAGCCAGAAACTCGATGAAGAGCTTCGCCTCTTCTGGATGCTTGGTCGCTTTGGCAATGCCGTAGGAGCCGTCGACCCAGTTGATCATCGGGGTTTCTCCGCCCTTTTCCTTCGCCAGAGCAGGGAGGATGTCGATCGGCATGCCCGGATTCTGACTTTCAAATGTCTCCAGGCGGTAGCTGCCGTTGATATACATAGCGGCTTTTCCGGTATAGAACAACGCCTGCGCATCCTTGTCGTCAATCGCAATAAAGTCAGGCGGGAAATACGGCTCCAGATCCTTCATGCGCTTGATGGACTCTTTAAACGCAGCATCTGTCAGGTTGATTTCACCGGAAAGCAGTCTTTGGACGTACTCTTCTCCCCCGTAGGCGCTTGGCCCGATCACACTGTGGGCGATAGAAAGCAGATAGGCTGCTTTGCCTGCCTGGGCGATCGGAACGATTCCTTTTTGCTTCAAAGCCTCGGAAACCTGCAAAAGCTCCTCCCATGTCGTGGGCGGCTGTAGGTTGTTCTCTTCAAAAAGCTGTTTATTGTAGAAGATGACCGCTGAATTGATGGAGAGCGGTATACCGTATACCTTGTTGTCCGAACCGCGTGCCGAATCCAGATAAGACTGTGGAATGTCCTTAACCCCTTTGGCATCGTCGATTGGCAAAAGATAGCCGGCGTCAGCGATGGAAGTGGCTCCTGTATACGGCCGAAGCTGTACAATATCTACCCCTGTCCCAGAAGTCAGCGAGTTGGTCAGGATCGTATTGTATTCCGTCGATTTAAAGGAACGGAACTTCACTTTAATGTAATCATGTTGCTTTTCAAATTCGGCGATGAATTTCTCATACGCCTCCTTGTCTTCCGGGCGCCAACTGTACATCACCAGCTCCACCGGATCTTTCTTTGCCTCTTCTGCAGCAGGCTGCGGCTGCGGTTGCCCAGAATTCTGTTCCCCTGGGGCAGATGTCGAAGCACCACTGCTACAAGCAGATAAAACCAACGTCAGTACAGCGCTAAACAACCAAATCCCTACACGCCTCACCGTTACAATCGCCTCCACGTATTAGCTATTTGTTGTTTGCCCATCTGAGTTAAGCTCTATGTAGAAATGTTTTATAATATTATAATAATTCGGGAAATAATTTTTCGACTAATTTATTCAAAATTTTCTGACTATTTACAGACAAAAAGAGACAGACTTTTCGTCTGCCTCCTTGAGAAACGGTTTTTATAGCCGTTTCTTACATCATGCCCATGCCGCCCATGCCACCCATGTCTGGCATGCCCATAGGCGCTTTGTTTTCTTCTGGTTTGTCCGCGATTACCGCTTCTGTAGTCAGGAACATAGCCGCTACAGATGCAGCGTTGGAGAGTGCGGAGCGAGTTACTTTCGCAGCATCTACGATACCAGCTTCGAGCATGTTTACATACTCTTCAGTAGCGGCGTTGAAACCGATACCCACTGGTTCATTTTTCAGACGCTCTACGATGACAGAACCTTCCAGTCCTGCGTTCGCTGCGATTTGACGTACAGGCTCTTCCAGGGAGCGGAGTACGATTTGTGCCCCTACTGCCTCTTCACCTTCTACGTTCAGAGCTGATACTGCTTTCATCGCGTTGATCAGCGTAGTACCGCCACCAGGTACGATACCCTCTTCTACTGCTGCACGAGTAGAGTTGAGTGCGTCCTCGATACGGAGTTTTTTCTCTTTCAATTCGGTTTCTGTCGCAGCACCCACTTTTACAACCGCTACACCGCCAGCCAGTTTAGCCAGACGCTCTTGCAATTTTTCGCGGTCGAATTCGGAAGTGGTATCTTCGATTTGTTGACGGATTTGTGCTACGCGGCCTTCGATCGCAGCCTTGTCTCCAGCACCTTCCACAACAGTGGTGTTTTCTTTGGTAACCACGATTTTGCCAGCGCGGCCCAATTGTTCCAGCTTGGTGGATTTCAGATCCAGACCCAGCTCTTCTGTGATCACTTCGCCGCCAGTCAGTGCAGCGATGTCTTGCAGCATTGCTTTACGGCGATCACCAAAGCCAGGAGCTTTAACCGCTACTGCTGTGAAGGTACCGCGCAGTTTGTTCACTACGAGAGTAGCCAACGCTTCGCCTTCTACGTCTTCCGCGATGATCAGGAGAGGTTTGCCGCTTTGTACCACTTGCTCCAGTACAGGCAGAACTTCCTGGATGTTGGCGATTTTTTTATCGGTGATCAGGATGTAAGGGTTGTTCAGAACAGCTTCCATCTTGTCAGTGTCAGTGATCATGTATGGGGAAGCGTAGCCGCGGTCAAATTGCATACCTTCTACAACTTCCAGCTCAGTTGCGAAACCTTTGGACTCTTCAACAGTGATGACGCCGTCTTTGCCCACTTTTTCCATCGCTTCTGCGATCAGGTTTCCAACCTCTTGATCGTCAGCGGAGATAGCCGCTACTTGTGCGATCGAAGATTTGTTCTCAACCGGTTTCGCGATAGCTTTGATTTCTTCTACTGCAGCGCGAACCGCTTTGTCCATACCGCGGCGGATTACCATTGGGTTAGCGCCTGCCGTTACGTTTTTCAGACCTTCACGGATCATGGCAGCAGCCAGAACAGTAGCAGTAGTTGTACCGTCACCCGCGATGTCGTTTGTTTTGGTGGCTACTTCTTTCACCAGTTGAGCGCCCATGTTTTCATAAGCGTCTTCCAGTTCGATCTCCTTCGCGATGGTTACACCGTCATTGGTGATCAGCGGGGAACCGAATTTTTTCTCCAGTACCACGTTGCGGCCTTTTGGACCGAGTGTTACTTTTACCGCGTTTGCCAATGTTTCCACACCGCGGAGCATTGAGCGGCGAGCGTCTTCAGAGAACTTGATTTGTTTTGCCATCTATTCTCTACCTCCTGCTTTATGTGTTTTTCAAACGGTATCCTATGTGAAGAACCAATTAACCAATGATCGCGAGGATATCGGATTCGCGAAGCACCAGATATTCTTTGTTATCCACTTTCACTTCAGTGCCGGCATACTTGGAGAAAATCACTTTATCGCCTTCTTTTACTTCCAACGCGATACGCTCGCCGTTGTCAGCAACACGACCAGAGCCTACAGCAATAATGCGGCCCTCTTGCGGTTTTTCCTTCGCCGAGTCAGGCAGAACGATTCCGCTTGCGGTCGTTTCGTCTTTGGAGATAGCTTCGATTACCACACGGTCACCCAATGGCTTCAGCACTAAAAACACCCTCCTCAAAAAATGTAGGTAAGAAAGTATGTGTTGTTAGCACTCGACATGAATGAGTGCTAACACCCAATTCCTATAATAATGAATCACCTTTTACTTTGCAAGTGGTTTCCCTCACATTTTTCCATTTACTTGATCTCTCAACTCTCTCTCATTTTCTAGCAAAGAGGTTCTAGCAATGATTCGGGGTCATATAATCAAGCATATAGTGTAGTTAAGACGTCCAAGGAGGGACCCGAAACATGCGAAATTGGTTTTTACTTGGTGTGATAGCGCTTGTGATCTTAGGAATCAGTCGTATTTTCCCAACGGACAACCCTGCATCGATCCAGGTAAACGTCAATTCGGCCACAGCCATCTACTGGGATGGTCAACCGCTCTCTTCTTCAGAAGCCAAACATCAATCAAAGGGCGATATAGCCCCACCCGCAACCATCGAATACCAAGGAAACCTCTACGTCCCGCTATCCACGGTAGGCGAATGGCTGGACAAGCCGGTCGGCTGGGACCCACAATCCTCCGTGGCTTGGGTGGGACAAGTACCGGCAACTCCTCCGACTCCTGCAGCAAATGCAGGTACCATGGCGATTAAGCCTGCTGTCCCGCCGCAAACAGTCGCTGCCGCTGTACCTCCTGCTGCTGTGAGTGCGAGCAGCCTTCCTGCTGCATCCAAAGCCACAGCTTCTAAAAAAGCGGAAGAAGCTTATGCTCTCTTCGGGATTAGACTCGGCATGTCTGCGAAACAGGTAAAAAGCTTGCTCGGCGAGCCCAATCGTACCGAGCCAAGCAGCCTCGGCTATCAATGGTGGATCTACAACAGGGATTTGTCGCAATATCTGCAGGTGGGCATCGCTGGCGATCAGGTCGTCGATCTCTACTCCAACGCCCCGACGGCCCAGCTCGGTGGCACTGGAATCGGAGCCAGCCTGAAATCCCTTGCGAGCAAGTATTCCCTGCAAAACGTCGTCTCCTTTTCCTATATGGGAGCAAACGTCCAGATTACCAATCAGAAAGGGCAGCGTCCGCTGGTCTTACAAGACGGAACTCCCTTGATCTTCTACCTCGACAAACAAAACAGCGACAAAGTAACCGCTTTGCGCATGATCAATACCCAAATGCTGCTGCGGGGCGGCTTTTATGAAACCAAATGGACCTATACTGGAAAAGCCCCCGACTTCGATCCTCCCGCCCTGACGATCAAACAACGGGAGCTGGTCAACGCCGCCAATGAACGGCAACTGCTCGACCTGGTCAACATCGTCCGCTATCGATACAAGCTTCCTGCTCTAGCCTGGCATGAGGGAGCAGCGAATGTCGCACGCCAACATAGTCAGGATATGTTGACGAATGACTTTTTCGACCATGTTTCTGCCACGAGTGGCCTGGACCCTTTCGCACGATTGAAACAGGCAAATATCCGCTACACCATGGCCGGCGAAAACATAGCGGCGGGCTTCCCCGATGCGATAGAGGCGCATGAGAGCTGGATGAATAGCCCCGGCCATCGCAAGAACGTGCTGGAAAAAGGCTTTTCCCAGCTCGGAGTCGGCGTCGTCACGGATTACTTTACACAAACGTTTCTCACAATGCCGAAATAATCCGCCCACACTACGAACCCGGCTCCCTATTTACGGACGCCGGGTTCCTTTTTCTTCCTGTGCCAACTGGAGTTGTTCGCGGATCGCATCCACCTTGGCGGAAAACTCGACCACGACTGTCTCCTCCTGCTTCGTATGCAGAATCAGCCACGGCTGGCGTCCTCCCGATTTCGGCATGATGATGAACATCGCGGCAATCTGTGTATCCAGATTGGATGCCTGATGAACCAAACGCTTTGGGGGAGCCAGGGGAATTTTCACGATCATGGCGTTCTCCAAGGACGGGTTCAGATCCAGTACGCGACCGCTCACACTGTCGAGAATATGCTGTGCCTGCTGCTGAAAGCTCGTGGAATTGGGGAAGGTCCTGATAACCTGTTGCTTGTCTGAATCAAACAATTCCACTTCTTCAGCCTGAATGCTCTGATCCGCCGGTTGTACCGCTGCTGCTGTCTCAGCATGGACAGAAGAAAGGAGCAGAACCATGCAAAGAATCCACCGCATCGCTGCGCACCTCCCCTTTTATACCGTATTAGTATATCCGAGTACATCAAGGTAAAACGTGACATAAAAAAAGTCCTCACACTTGGAGGACTTATGCTTCACCTGGACTGCTGACTTCATCTGTTTGGGAACGATACTCTTCTTCCCACTCTTGATCCTTCTTCAACTGCCTACGGTAGACAATCCAAGACAGCCATGTACTGATTTCATACAGTACGAGTAAAGGAACCGTCACTAATACATCGCTCATAATATCGGGCGGCGACAACGTCACGCCGATGACGGTCAGGAGAAAATAGGCGTACCGCCGCAGCTTGGACAGTCTCTTGGGGTTGAGAATTCGTAGCCGTGTGAGAAACATCACAATGATCGGCAGTTGAAACAAGACCCCAAACGGCAGGACCATATTAAACATAAAGCTGAAATACTCCCCGATGCCGTAATTGGGATTGACCCCCATACTTCCTGTCAGATTGGACATGAATTCCATCAGCATCGGAAAGACGATGTAGTAGCCGAACAAGATTCCCGCTATAAACAGGAAGAAGGCTGCTGGAATAAAGTATAGCGTTCCGCGACGCTCCGTCTCCCGCAGACCAGGGGAGACAAAGCGCCAGATATGATACAGGGCAACCGGCAGCACAGCGACAATCCCCACCAGAACTGATACCTGCATGTACACACGCAGCGCGTCAGAGGGATGCAGGGATATAATCGGCACACCGTCGGCGATCGGTTGCAGCTTCAGGTATTCAATGAGCGGACCAGCCAAAAAGAAGCCCGCGATCAATGCCACTACAAATACGGCTAACACCCAGATAATTCGCTTGCGCAACTCTGTCAGATGTTCAACCACTGTCATTTCCTGTTCGGTCATGGCAACCACCTTACTCCATTACGCCTTGTGCTGTTCTTTTTCAGCGTGCAGTCTTTCCTGCTCCAGTTTTTCGCGAATCTCTTTCTCGATGCGTTCCCGCTCAATGCGCTCCCGCACTTCCCGCTCGATACGCTCGCGCAATTCCCGCTCGGCTGCGTCCTGATCCGCAGCGGCCGCTGTCTTATCTGTGGATGACGTTGAAGAAGCCGTTGTCGTCTTAGCGGACAATTCCTTTGTTTTTGCCTTCTCTTCTTCTTCGTCGTCGTCACTGGTCAGGCTGCGGGTCGCGTTCTTGAATTCCTTCAAGGTATGGCCAACTGCCCGACCCAATTCAGGAAGCTTTTTGGGTCCAAATAATACGAGTGCTAATACCAAAATAAGAATTAAACCAGGAATACCAATCGTACTCATCGCGTTTCACTCCTTTTCCTCTTATATGCCAGTCTAACCAGCTAACACTTGCGTAAACCGCCATATCCTAAACGGGTCATATCCGATTCTACAATTCTTTCACCTGCCAGGATGCGCGGAAGGAATACATCAAAGGATGTAAAAGGCTCATGCATGACCGCCCCGGGCAGTCCCAAAATCGGGGTTTCGCCATGGTAAGCGACCAAGAGCATCGAGCCAGGCAGCATAGGTGTTCCGTAGCGAACGATATCTGCTCCTACACCGGCAATCGCACCGGGAGTTCGGTCGTCTGGATCGACGGACATCCCGCCTGTCGCCAAGACTAGATCGACCCCTTGCTCCAAAAACCACTTGATTTCCCGCTCAATCGCCTCTTTGTCGTCGGGAGCAAAACGTTGTTCCACCACTTCTGATCCGAGTGCTTCAACCTTAGCGCGGATGGCAGGACCAAACTTGTCGGCAATCCTTCCCGAGAAAACCTCTCCGCCTGTCGTAACCAGTCCCACCCGTTTTTTCTGAAAAGGTTTCACATCTACGATCGGGTGCCCGAAAGAGCGAGCCAGTTCCTCCAGCTTCGCAATGCGTTCTTCCTCGATAATCAATGGAATGATCCTTGTCGCAGCCAATGAGTCTCCTTGCTGCACAACCTGATCCCCGTAGATGGTGGAAAACGCAATTCCCTCCAGCGCATTCAAGGCATGAACGGCCTGTTCATTGATTTTTGCAAGTCCGTGCCAGGCCGCTTTCATGGATACTTTGCCTTCGTACGGCTCTGTCAGGGTCAAGCCCTTTCCCGATACAGCCTGGGCGATCCGCACCCCTGCTTCTTCTTCGTGTATGAATCCTTCCGGCATTTCCAGCACGTAGATGTGCTCTTTTCCGATAGACAGCAACGGTTCAATGTCTTCGGCCGTGACGACATGTCCTTTTTTGAACAAGCGTCCCTTAAACTCGCCGGGCAATATTTGCGTCATGTCATGAGGAAGCATCATGCCGATGGCCTCACGCACAGGCACTTCCCGCATCTTCGGTTTTTCTACCAACCCAATCCTCCCCAATCCTCATTCGCTTCCCCCGTCCCTTGCAAGATATGCAAGGCATCGGAAAGCATGTCTCCAATGGCATTAAAACAGATCCCTACGCCTTTGGGATTTCCTGGGAGATTCACAATCAGCGAATTACCTCGCGTACCCGCTACTGCACGTGTCAGCATAGCACGGCGGGATTGTTGCAGTCCAGCCCTGCGCATCTCCTCTGCCAAGCCCGGCACAGGTCTGTCGATCACCCACGCCGTCACTTCCGGTGTCACATCGCGAGGGCTCAGACCGGTACCCCCCGTTACGATTAGCAAATCGCATTTTTCCCGATCTACCAGTTCAATCATATTTTCCTTCAAGTCTTCCATATCGTCAGAAACTGCGCGGTACACCGCTACATCTACATGCAACCATTCGCGAGTCAGCTCACGTATAATCGGGATGCGATCATCCTGTCGTTCTCCGCTCGCGATGGAATCACTTGCCGATATCACGCCTACCTTCCATTTCTTCACCACAGCTACCAACCTTTCGTTTATTCACTGCCCATATTGTACACTTTTTTGTTCTCGCTGTAGATAGAATGGCCTAAAAAGAGACGCCCTGACACAAAACCTTCACGATTCAAAACATCCCTCATCTGTAACAAGCGCATCCAGCCGTATATCATGGGATTCCATCGGTACCTGATCGATGACCTGTACAGAAAAGCAAACACCTGCTAGAAAAGGACGTCTCTGCAATCCAGCCAGAAACCGATCGTAATAGCCGCCTCCATACCCCATTCTTCCCCCGCTCCTGTCAAATGCAACCCCCGGCACCAGAATGGCGTCCAGCCTGCTGCTATCGCCCTCTACTGCCACCGTAGGATTGGGTTCCCAAATCCCGTATACCCCTTGCTTTAACATTTGCGGTCCATCATATCGATAGGGTACCAGGCGTTTTTGGGCCGTGACCGTCAACGGCAGCCAGATTTCCACGCCCCGCTCCCTGGCTTCTGCTAGAAAGGGCAGAATATCCAGTTCCTCGCCAAAAGGGTGGAAAGCCATCAACACCTTCGCTTGCGACAGCCGATCACAGCGCAGCAGCTCCTGACAGGCTTGCTTGGACAAGCGTTCACGCTGTTCCTGCGGTAGTGCGTTTCGTTTTTGCAACATGTGGCGGCGAAGCTCTTTTTTCTCCATGTCTCTTCCTCCCCTTCCCCACAGGGTTGTCCCGTAAGCGCTCTCTGGGCTACACTTGAACATAGTCGATAAAGAGGTGAATGAAATGATCTTGCTGCAAGCAGAACATATAGAAAAAACCTATGGGGTCGAAACCATTTTACAAGACATATCCCTGCAAGTTCAAACAGGAGAACGCGTCGGATTGGTCGGTGTCAATGGCGCCGGAAAATCGACCTTGATGAAAATCCTGTCGGGGGAGTTAAGCTACGACAGCGGCACCGTCCGTATCCCCAAGGACGTCTCCATCGGATACCTGTCACAAAACGGCGGCCTCGAATCAGAGCGTTCAATCTGGGATGAGATGCTCAGCGTATTTACCCACCTGCAAAAAGAAGAGCGGGAATTACGCGAGCTAGAGGCCAAAATGGGGGACCCTGACGTAATCGCTGACGCCAAACGATACCAGCAGATCATGGAGGATTACGCCCATCGCGCAGAAACCTTCAAAGAAAAGGGCGGATACAGCTATGAAGGCTCGATCCGGGGCGTGCTGCACGGCTTGCGCTTCGCCGACATGGATTACCAGACGCCGATTCGGACGCTGAGCGGCGGTCAAAAGACGCGTTTGGCCCTAGCGAAGCTGCTCCTGCAATCCCCTACCATCCTGCTGCTGGATGAGCCGACCAACTACCTAGACATCGAGACTCTCACTTGGCTGGAAAGCTATCTGCAAAACTACCAAGGCGCGATTCTCGTCGTCTCCCATGACCGCTACTTCCTGGACAAGCTGGTGACCATCGTCTATGAAATCGAGCGAACGCGTGCTACACGGTACGTCGGCAACTACAGCCAATTTCTCGACCAAAAGGCAGCTAGACTGGAACAGGATGTGAAACGCTTCGACAAGCAGCAGGAGGAAATCGCCAAGCTGGAAGATTTCATCGCCCGCAACATCGCCAGAGCCACGACAACCAAGCGAGCCCAGAGTCGCCGCAAGACACTAGAGAAAATAGAGCGCATGGATAAGCCGATCACCAAAAACAAGGCGGTCAACTTCTCCTTCGAAGTCGCCAAAATGAGTGGAAATGTCGTCATGAAGGCAAGTAATGTCGCGATCGGCTATCCCGACGCTATCCTTTCACAAGGTCTTACCTTTGAGCTCGAACGGGAAGAGCGGGTCGCGCTGGTCGGTCCCAACGGAATCGGCAAGTCGACTTTGCTCAAAAGCATCGTCGCCCAATTGCCGGCCTTGAAGGGCGAGATTTCGTTCGGAAGCAATGTCACCATCGGATACTACGACCAGGAGCATCGCAACCTCAACGAGCGTAGCACGGTTCTCGGCGAGATCTGGGACGAATATCCGCAAATGCTGGAAAAAGACGTCCGCACCCTTCTGGGCAATTTCCTGTTCAGCGGCGACGATGTGCAAAAGAAGATCTCCGACTTGTCCGGCGGCGAGCGGGCGCGTGTCTCTTTAGCCAAGCTGATGCTCAAGCAGGCCAATTTTCTGATCTTTGACGAGCCCACGAACCATCTGGACATCTACAGCAAAGAAGTTCTGGAGAACGCCCTAGACGAATATCCCGGAACGATCCTGTTCGTCTCCCATGACCGTTATTTCTTGAACAAGATCGCCAGTCGAGTGCTGGAGCTTTCGCCAAATGGCGTGACGAGCTATCTCGGCAACTACGATTACTTCGTCGAAAAGAAACAGGAATTGGCCGAGCTGGCAGCCGAACAGATGGCGCAGGCCAACAAAAAGACGGGAGCGGCTCCCGTCCAGGCTGAAAAATCATCGTATGAGCTTGATAAAGAAGCCAAACGGCGCGAGCGTCAGCGTCAACGCCGCCTGGAAGAGATCGAAGAAACGATTCAGAAGCGAGAGAATGACATCAGCAAATGGGAAGAGGAGTTGTGTCTGCCCGAAATCTACAGCGACCATCTGCTCGCCAAGGAGCGCAATGATCAGATCCAAGCAGCGAAGGAAAAGCTGGAGCTGCTCTACGACGAGTGGAGCCAGCTATCCGGCGAATAAGCATCAGTCGCCGACCTCCCGGCTATTCGCCCCCTCTGTCCGAATGGCAGACTCGATGGAACCGCCCAGTGCGGCATAGAGCGCTGGAACGACCATAAACATGATGCAGGTCGCAGCCGTCACGATCCCGGAATCATTTAGAATCAATCCGGCTAGCGAACCTGCAATCACCCCAGCAAAGCCTTTGACCAGGTAAGAGTAATCCCGCGCCAGATGCCGCAAGAAGCGATCATTTCGCAAGGACAGCACACCGAGAACGAGCAAGGAAACGACAAACACCTTGCTCCAGATCGAGACGCGAATCAAGCGGATATTCATCTCCAGCTTTCGCTCCAGCATCTGGGCTACCTGTGCCCAATCGCCCGAAACGATCTGCTGCGATACCCTTCCTACATGCGTCAGGGGCTGATCCGTCAACAGACTGCCCGCCATCAAAACCAGAACACCACCGACGAGGCCACCTGCCAGAAGCAGGAGGCCTTTTTTGCCCAGCCTCCAGCCCGAAAGTCGTGTCCCGGCGACAAAAAAACCGACCAGTCCCGCAAGAAAGCCGCCCGCATCCGTACCTAAATGAGGCGCCACCATGTAATACAGCACAATCGCGAACAGAATCGCCGAAATCACGGGGACCCCGTGGCGGCTCCAACCCTGCCGCTTATCCCGGGTGCGGTCAATTTGGTACAAAGCTGCAGCCAAAAGTGTCGTGCTGCCGATCAGCACCCCTTCGTACTCATTTCCTAATCCGTAAAAACGAGCACCAATGACTGGGTCATAACCGAGGTAGGATTGGCGCATCAGGGTGGCTCCCGTCCAGCCGTCCAGCAGCAAGCCAGCCACAGTCAAACCACAGACGACAGCGACGGTATGAGACAAAGGAAACATCTCCATCAAAAAAGCGAGAAGCAAGGAGCTCATAATCAACACACCCAAGACGACAATTCCCGCTACCTGCCAAGGCAATGCCGCTTCGATTAGCAGCAAAAAGGGGAACCAGAGCATTGCCAGGAGCGCTAGACGGACCCCGCGACGCAGCTTTTCTCCGCCCTCACCCGTACCAAATCTTCTCCCCCACAACCAGAGTACGACCGCGCCTGCAAGGGTGATCATCTGCAGCATCACGTAGGTGTACAAGACAGAAGAACGCGTCGCATACGTATGATGGATGCGCTCCACCTTTTCCACAAACGAACTGATGTCGGTATCGCTTCCCTGAACACGCAGCGTGTGACCAGCTAGTCCCTCCGGCAGCGGCACCTGCAGCCAAGTTAATAGGGAGGGCAGAATATCGAGTCCGCTCACCAGTCCATGCTGTCTAGTGGTCGCCGATGTGAGCAGTCCACTTTCTGTACCTCTCCACAACAGAATCGGCGGCAACAGCTTTTTTTCCTGCGAGGCCTGAGCATGTACCGCAGGTGAGACGACCATCACAGTCTGATTTACGGGTCGTACGGACAATAGTTTATCTACGAAAACAGACAAATCCCCCATGATGCGGTCATAGGCGCGGTTAAACTGTTGCGGCTCCATTTCACCAGCTAATTGATACAGCAGCGCCAGATCGGATATTTGTACAGTGATTAGCCCGGAGGAATTGTCAGCCTCAATCCTGCTAAGCAGTTCCTCGTAATTGGTTCGAATTCCAAAGGGATACCCCGGGGTGAATGACTTTTCCCGTACATGCAAGTCGCCAAGTGGCACACGCCCTTGCTCATCCATCGCAAATAGAATGGCCTGTCGCTGCCTGACGTCCCCGTAATCCCCCGAACCGTATGATGTTATCGGAATTTGCCGTGCGGCAAGCGAACTGCCCAGAAGGCCGATTCGCGGTGTGTATGGTTTGTCACGATTTTCTGCGTGAAGCCGGAAAATACCCGGAAAGACAATTTGCGCATTTACCGGGTCAAGTCCGAGCTCTTTCACCCATGCATCCGCCCTTAGATTGCCGTGAATGATTTCCTCGCGCTGATAAGCGGTGCCGCTTCGCTCCGTGTACAGCGCCTGTGAACCGCTTCCCATCAATAAATAAGCATTGGCGGCCGTGCGGGCACCCGGTGAACGGACCGACATTGCCCCTATTCCCGCTTGCTCCAACCATCTATCCACATGTGGATAGGTACGCCATTTATCCAGATCGTCAAAAGACATCCCCTCCAAAAACAGAAGGATGACTTGCGGGCCTTGTGACACCTGCTGCGCCTCTGTTCTTTGGACCATGGACAATAGTAATAATACTGACAGAAAAATGAGGCATTTTCTCTTCATTTTGCTCCCTCCTGTTGATAACACCACCTGCTTTATCCACATATTCCACAGAATAATCCACAGGGACCGGGCTAATTTCCCGGTCATTTTCTATAGTTATCACCAGTATTCACAGGGGGAGCTCGGAACAGACACAAAAGTTATTCCACTAATGTGGATAAGAGAAAAGATCACCCGCTCTCTTTTTGGTAGAGAGAGAAAAACAGGCTTTCCTGCAGTCAAAACACGACTACCGGAAAGCCTGTTGAACCATTGGCATCTTTCTATTCATGCTCATTAAGCGATAAACCGGGCACGCCGTTGAGATCCAGCCCGGCAAACTCTCCTTTTTCATAGCGGATATACCCTGCTGCCGCGATCATCGCGGCATTGTCCGTACACAGCGTGAACGGTGGAATGACCAGCGGAATCCCGTCCTGCTGACAACGGTTCTGCAGGCGCTCCCGCAATCCCCGGTTGGCGGCAACCCCTCCTGCCAATAAGACCTGTTTCGCCCCGAATTCCCGGACGGCGCGCAGCGTTTTTTCGACCAGGACCTCTGTGACCGAGTCCTGGAAGCTGGCAGCAAGATTGGCCGGTTGTATCGTCTCACCGCGCTGGGCAGCATTGTGCAGGGTGTTGAGGACTGCCGATTTCAAGCCGCTGAAGCTGAAATCATAGGAGTCTGGTTCCAGCCAGGCGCGCGGGAGCAGGACTGAGGCAACTCCCTCGTGTGCCAGCCGATCGATATGTGGCCCGCCGGGATAAGGCATGTTGAGCGCACGGGCCACCTTGTCGTACGCCTCTCCTGCGGCATCGTCCCTCGTCTCTCCAAGAATTTCAAACTGACCATGTCCTTTCATCCAGACCAATTCCGTATGGCCGCCGGAAACGACGAGGGCGATCAGCGGGAAATCCATCTCTTCGACGAGGCGATTGGCGTAAATATGCCCGGCGATATGGTGAACCCCGATTAACGGAATACCGCGAGCCAGTGAAATCGCTTTGGCAGCCGCCACCCCGACCAGCAAGGCTCCTACCAGACCCGGTCCGTAAGTGACGGCGATGGCATGGATCTCGTCGAGTGTCTTGTCGGCATCGCGTAGCGCTTCCTCGATCGTCAACGTAATATTCTCCACATGGCGTCGAGATGCCACTTCAGGTACAACACCGCCAAAGCGCTTGTGGATATCTGCCTGGGAGGCGATCACATTAGACAAAACCTCGCGACCGTCCCGTACGACCGATGCCGATGTCTCATCACAGCTTGTCTCAATTCCCAGTATATAAGTCGGGCCTCCCAACTCTTTGTGTGCCTGATAGGCCTGCATGACGCGCTGTTCGTAGCGCGATTTGGTTGTCCTGTTCATTGCAATGTCACCCACATAATGATTGCGTCCTCATTGTTATCCGAATAATATCGTTTTCTGATTCCGTGTTCTGCAAAACCCAGCTTGACATACATGTTGCGGGCGACCGTGTTGGATGGCCGCACCTCCAGCGTCATGCTTTTCGCTCCAAACATCATCGCGACGCCCATCATTTTCTGCATCAACTGAAGACCGATCTTTTTGCCCCGATACGAGGGGTGGACCGCCACATTGGTGATATGGGCCTCATCGATGATGATCCACATCCCACAGTAGGCGATGACCTGGTTCTGATGCACGGCTACGACATAGCGCGCGTTCTGATTTTTCGTCAATTCATTGACAAAGGCATCGTGCGGCCAAGGAGTGGTGAACGACAAGCGTTCCAGCTCGGTGACGGCTCCGACATCCGTCAGCGTCATAAATCGGAATTCCAACTCTATTGGTTGATCCATGCGATCACTCCTTTACCGAACCCTCCTGCTTTTGCGCAAGCCACTTCGCTTCAGCCTCTGCCAATTGAAGATATTCCGGTACCAGCGCATGGGCATTACCGCCCTCTTGCAGCCGTTGCATCGCCAGGTAGCCAATGTGCGCCGCCCGCGGATGGTTGAACGCAGGGGAAGCAAATCGGGCCTGTTCACCCAAGGACTGCTCGATGGCCTGCCGGTGGATCCGCACATCTTCGCCAAGGAAGAGAATCGGCCTTTCACAAGCACGGTCACGCAGTAGCGGCAGCCACTCCTGCAGGAGGATAATCCGTTCCTTCTCCTGCACGTCAAGACCCTCCAGCCCATGCGAGGTATAGCAGCCCGTGTAGACCTGACCGCGTCTAGCATCGAACAAAGGCACGATCATACCCGTAAAGCCCAGCGCATTCATGGCGACGGCCTGCAAACTGCTGACGCCCACGACCGGCAGGCCCAAGGACCAGGCGATGCTCTTCGCGGATGCTACACCAATCCGCACGCCGGTATACGATCCAGGACCGATGGCTACGCCGATGCCGTTCAGTTCTTCCGGGGATGTATGGGTGGCGTCCAGCAGTTCACTAATTGCGTCCATCATGCGAACGGAATGGTTTTTCTGCTGATTGGTCGTCGTTTCCGCCAGAACGCGCTCCTCCTCCACGACAGCCACACTTAATACCAGATTGGATGTATCAATCGCCAGTACGCGCATCAAAATCAAACTCCTCACACAATCTCACGTAACGCTCTCCTCGCGGCACCAGCTCGACCATTCGCTGCTCTTCGCCAGTGGTGCGCAGGAAAATTGTCAATCGCTCCGGCGGCAAGACATCCTCGATCAAGGATGCCCACTCCACCACACAAACGCCTTCTCCAAAGAAATATTCGTCCAGACCAAGTGAATCGACATCGTCGCCCACCCGGTATACATCCATATGATACAACGGCAAGCGACCCTGATACTCTTTTATGATGGTAAAGGTCGGACTGTTCACCACGTTCCGCACTCCCAAACCGCGCGCCAGCCCTTGTGTGAACGTAGTTTTGCCCGCACCCAGATCGCCTTCCAGCGCCAACAGGTCGGCAGGCTGCAAACAAGCTGCGAGCCGTGCGGCAAATTCCTGGGTCTGCTCTACTCCTGCGAGCGTCCACATGTACGCCATTGCCGTCATCCTTTCTTTTCTTCCACGTGCACAAAGTGATTAAAGCCCGCCTTGTTCAGCGTCAACTGCTCTCCCTCGTGAACGATCAAAACAGATTTTCCATTTCCCTCCACCCGACCAATCACCGTAAAAGGAATGCCATGCTCGGCAAATTGCCGTGAGAGTGCAGCAACGCCGTCCTCGGCTACGGTTCCGACCAACTGGTAGTCTTCCCCTCCGTACAATGCCCAGTCCAGCGGCTCCTTGCTCGACAACCGGGCATAGGCACGAACTTCCTCCAGGATCGGGATGCAATCTGCATCGATGCGAACCGTCACGTCGCTCGCTTCGGCGATTTCCCACAGCTCCGATGCCAGCCCGTCGCTGACATCGTTTAATGCTCCACAGGCGCCCGAAGCCTGGAGCAATCGCCCGGCCTGAATTTGTGCGGAGGGACGCTGATGTGCTTGGACCAAAGGCTCCCAAGCAGCATCGAGCTGTTTATTTGCCAGCAATAGTTGTAGCCCGGCAGCCGAACTGCCGACATGCCCGGTCACGAATACGAGTTGCCCCGGTACAGCCTGGGAACGGCGAATCGCGCGTCCCTTTTCCACCTCGCCCAAAACCGTCACAGACAGATGCAGGGAGCTGGGAGAAGAGACCGTATCCCCGCCAATCACTCGAACCCCATATTGCTCACACGCTTCGTAAATACCTTCGTAAATCTGCTGATACTCTTCATTCGTCCAGCCGGGCGAGACCGCGATACTGACCAAGGCGTACCGCGCGATCCCACCCATGGCTGCGATGTCGCTGATATTGCTGATCACCGCCTTGTATCCGATGTCAGTCGGTTTCATCGTCTCTCGCAGAAAATGGACCGTCTCTACCATCGCATCGCAGCATGCCACGACTTCCGTCTCTGGCGCAGGACTAAAAACAGCAGCATCATCCCCAATTCCGACAGTCAGGCCGTCACCTTCTTGTCCATTCGAACGGCTCGTCCATTGCCGGATCAAGGAAAATTCATCCTGTGCCACCTTCAAGCGCTCCTTTACTGCATAGTCAGTTCATTATAACGTTGCCATCAGAAGGGACGCAAGAAAGCACAAGCCAAGAAAACATTAGCCCTGACTGGCAGGGTGCAACTCGTGCAGGGTCAGCTTCCCACTGCAACGGCCACAACGATAGCGGGAGGGGTTCATCTTCCTTTTGCGCTTGTAGTTCATGCCGCAGGATTGGCAACGAAGCTCGTAGCGATACGGCAATTGCGTCCTGCCTCCCCCTACCTGCTGACAATACCGGCTTCCCCCGACTTTCGCGAGCAATTGCTGAAAATCCCGGTCCGCATGGCGGTAACCTTTCTTGGCAAGGTGCAGATGGTAATGACAAAGCTCGTGCTTGATGATTCCCTCGAGTTCTGTTTGTCCATGCTCCTGCAAGTGACGCGGATTGATTTCGATGTCATGCGTGCGCAGCAGGTAACGCCCACCTGTCGTGCGCAATCGTGTATTGAAGCGCGCCTGATGACGAAAAGCTACGCCAAAGAAGCGACTGGAGATCTCCTCCACCAAGTCTTGCAATTCCTGATCGGTCATCTCTCATCCCAGCCTTCCCATCCTCCACGGCAGCAGTTCTTTTATTGAATTGTACCAGAAGAGTACGCTTCACTTGTTGAAAGAAAAACGTTGGATGTGGAGGAAAGTATGCGAAATAATAGGTACCTCCTGTTCGTCCGGCGCATACATTGCCAATAGACGAATAACTCCAGGAGGTACCTTCATGCCACAATGGATGCGCAGGCAGTTGCAACGTGCCTTCATCGGGAAAGATGTTCGCCAAATTCGGCTGCTGAATAGCTGTTGGTTCTTATACTGGGAAAAACATGGTGGTCGTCCGCAATGAAAGGACGTCACCTTTTTTATTGGGTGGTCCCGTGCCTTACGCGTCAGGCGCGATCATCGTCAAGCCCACACGCTGACGCTTCTCGTCGATCTCCACGACCCAGACATCTACAATTTCTCCTACTGTGACAACATCCAGAGGATGCTTGACGAAGCCCTTTTTCAACCGTGAGATGTGAACAAGCCCATCATTTTTCAACCCGATATCGACAAATGCGCCGAAGTCTACGACATTGCGCACGGTTCCTTGAAGCTTCAATCCGACACTCAGGTCAGACAATTGCAAGACGTCGCTGCGCAGCAGCGGTTTTGGCAGTTCGTCACGTGGATCACGTCCAGGACGCAGCAAGCTTTCCACAATGTCTTGAAGCGTCGGCTCTCCGATGCCCAGCTTTTCTGCGGTTTCTGCCACATTGAGTGATTGCAGCCGCTCCCGGCATGCTTCACTGCCGATTTCCTGCGGTGAGATCCCCAGCATGACGAGCAGCTTGTGCGTGGCATCGTAGGACTCGGGGTGAATCGGGGTCTTGTCCAGTGGGTTGCTGCCATCTGCAATCCGCAAAAACCCGATGCACTGCTCATACGTTTTGGCTCCCAGGCGGGGCACTTCCTTCAGTTGAGCGCGTGATGTAAATTTCCCGACTTCCTCCCGCTTCTTGACGATGTTTCCTGCTACCTGGCGACTGATGCCGGAGACGTACTGGAGAAGGGACGAGGAAGCCGTGTTGACATCTACCCCGACGTGGTTAACCGCGGATTCTACAACGAATTGCAGACTGTTCTCCAGACGAGCTTGGGAGACATCGTGCTGATATTGACCGACGCCTACGGATTTGGGATCGATTTTTACCAGCTCCGCCAACGGGTCCTGCAATCGGCGAGCGATCGAAGCTGCGCTTCGCTCCGCTACGTCGAGATCCGGAAATTCCTCCTTCGCCAGCTGGGACGCCGAGTAGACAGAGGCCCCCGCTTCGTTGACGATCAGATAATGGATCGGCTGTTTCAATTCCTTGAGCAAGGAAGCGATAAACTGCTCGGTCTCGCGCGATGCGGTTCCATTGCCAATCGTGATCAACGTCACGCCATGCGTCGCGATGAGCTGCTTTACCTTGGCAGATGCCTCCGCCACCTTGTTCGCGGGCGGCGTCGGATAGATGACCGCTACTTCCAGCAGCTTGCCCGTCTCATCCACGACTGCCAGCTTGCAGCCCGTACGATAAGCCGGGTCGACGCCCAGGACCACTTTACCCTTGACCGGCGGCTGCAGCAGCAGATTGCGCAGATTTTCGGAAAAAATATGAATCGCTTGCTCCTCTGCCGTCTCGGTCAGCTCTGTCCGCACTTCCCGCTCTACAGATGGAGCGATCAGCCGTTTGTACGCGTCCTCAATCGTTCGCTGTAGTAAGGCGCGGGCGACAGTCTCGTGTCGGATGACTTTGCGCTCGACCCAAGCTAGGATATCTGCTACCGGTGCTTCTACCGACACTTTTAAAATGCCTTCACTCTCCCCACGGTTGATCGCCAAGACGCGATGCGGCACCACTTTTTTCACTGGTTCGCTGTATGCATAATACATTTGATAGACATTTTTTTCGTCAGCCTCTTCCGACTTTTGCTCAGACAGCAGCTGACCTTTTTGCAGCGTTTGTTTGCGAATCCACTGTCTGATTTCAGGGTCGTCGGCTATGTGCTCAGCCACGATGTCCATGGCCCCCTGCAGCGCGTCTTCTGCGGACTGGACGCCTTTCTCGGGATCGATATATCGAGACGCTTCCTGCTCAGGCTCACCTGACTTCGGCAGTGTCAACAAATAATGGGCAAGCGGCTCCAGCCCTTTTTCCTTGGCCATCGTGGCACGAGTGCGGCGCTTTTGCTTGTAGGGACGGTACAGATCCTCTACCTCCTGCAGCTTCAACGCCCGGTCGACCGCCGTCTTTAGTTCATCTGTCAATTTTCCCTGCTCATCGATCAGTCGCAGGACTTCTTCCTTGCGCACCGACAAATTGCGCAAATAGCGAAGCCGCTCTTCAATCGCACGTATCTGCATTTCATCCAATTGGCCGGTCATCTCTTTGCGATAACGGGCGATAAAAGGTACGGTATTGCCCTCGTCCAGCAAAGCGATGGTGCGCTCCGCCTGATGAGATTTGACACCCGTATCTTGGGCAATGGTCTGGATCAGCAACGTTAGCTCCATACATTCCTCCTGCATTTGCACTCTTTCTCTTGCATTATTGTACCATACTAGCCCTCCCTGACAGAAAATGGACAAACAAAAAAGGTGCCTGTTGACACCCTACCTAATTCTTGCCGATATTGGTTGCGACTGATCCCATCTCAAGGCTTCCCGCAATTTGCCTAATGCCCTGCGCTGCAACCGTGAGACGTGCATCTGCGACATACCGAGCAGATCCCCCGCTTGCTTCTGACTGAGATTTTGATAAAAAGTTAATTGAATGATTTCTCTTTCTCGAGGATCCAATACGTACAATGCATGATCAATCGTCAAATGCCGCTCTACTCGACCATACCCTTCTTCATGTTCCCCTACCAGGTCAAAAAGGGAAATGGTGTTGCCCTCACTGTCTGCTTCCAACTCGCTGTCCATCGAGAGAGCGTGGTAACTGCGCCCCATCTCCAACGTCTCCAACACATCTTCCTCCGATACGCCCAAATACCGGGCGATATCCGCGATCTGTGGGGAGCATTGCATCTGTACCGTCAGCTCGTCCACCACCCGCTTGATTTTGGGGCTTAATTCCTTCACTCTTCGGGGCACGTGGACACTCCAGGTCTTGTCTCGGATAAATCGTTTGATTTCCCCTACAATGGTCGGGATCGCGAAGCTCTCAAAGCTTCTCTCAAAGGAGGAGTCATAACGGCGAAAAGAGGACAGCAATCCAATCATGCCGACCTGTACCAGATCTTCATACATGATTTGACTGCGAAGGAACTTTTTTGCGAGGGTCTCGACCATCGGCGTATAGATCTCGACAAGCTGTTCCTGCAGGTCAGCCTCACCCGTTTGTTGATACCGCAGCAGGAGTTCCTTCCCCTCCTCCCGGCTATATTTGATTTTTCGAGATTGTCCGGTCATCACCAGCCACCCCATCTCGCCGTAGATACTTCGTCATGGAGACCGACACACCTGCACCTGTATGGAAAACAACCTCGTCCATCAAAGCTTGTATCAGGAACAAGCCCAGTCCCCCCTCTTCGAGCTCATCCTCATCCATCCCCTGTAAGGGGGCTGTTCTCTCTTGCTGCGCAGCTTCTACTGAGAAGCCTTTTCCTTGGTCCGACACCTCAATCCAAAGACGGTCCTCGTACACATGGCAGACAAGGTGCAGCGAGTTGGCGCTGTCCCCCGGCTCGTAAGCGTGCTCTACCGCATTGGTGCACGCCTCCCCAACTGCTAATTTAATATCCTCGATATCCTGATAGGAGAAGCCCATACGATTGGCAACCCCTGACACAAGCAGTCGAGCTACCCCTAAATATTCCACCCGATTCGGGAGGGTAAGCGAAATCACGTCAACAGCGGGTTGATTGGATGCCATCACACATCCTCCCCTTTGCGAATGGAAATGAGGTCATAGAAGCCTGTGATGCGAAACAACCGTTCCACCCGTGCGGACAGGTTCTCCACGAAAAAGGAACAGCCGGTTCGCTTGCATGCTTTCATCAAGGCGACAAACATGCCAATTCCCGTACTGTCCATATACTCGACCGCCTTCAAATCGACCGTAAGCTTCGTAGCACCCGCCTCGAGCAAAGATAGCAAGCTCTCTTTTACCTTGGGGCAGGTGTAGGCATCGATCTCTCCTCCCAGCATTACCCGATGCTCAGTCTCTTCGCTGAATGTCTGGATAGTCAGATTCATCTGAAATCCCTCCCTGTCTGTCCTCAGGTTCTGCGCAAGACGATCATCGTATAATCGTCCCGCTGCTCAAACTGTGCAAGCATCATAAGCCTGCGGTAGATCTCATCCGCCATGAGCTGAGCCGGCTTGTCCACCTCGTTTTGCAAAAAGCCGACCAATTCTTCACGCACCAGATAGGAGCGTCCCTTTTTGCTCTCCGTCACGCCATCTGTCAAAAGAATCAAAACGTCTCCACTCTGCAAAGCAAATTCATGTTCCACATATGAGCTGTCAGCAGCTATCCCCAATGCGATGCCGCTTCCTTCCAGATCGTAGAACCGTCCCTCCCGCGCCCGATAAAGGAAACCCGGTTCATGTCCGGCTACAGCGTAGCGAAAGTGATGGTTATGCGTATCGTAGCTGCCAAACAACATCGTCACAAACATACTGGGGTCGATGTTCCGCTCTACAACCCGATTGAGATGGCGAAGCATCTGATCCGGTCCGAGTCGGATTTCCTCCAAGCTGTCTACTGCGTATTTCAACATCGACATGCACATGGCTGCAGGGATCCCTTTTCCGGTAATATCTCCGATCGTCAGACTGAACTGATGTTCGTTGAAGTGCATAAAATCGTAGTAATCCCCTGACATCCCATGCGCTGCCATGCTTACGACCCCAATCTCCACGCCAGGGTAGGACGGGATTGTCTGGGGCAGGAGGCTTTGCTGCATAGCGGATGCGATCTCCACTTCCGCCTGAAGCTGTGCATGCTTGTTTCTCACACTTTGCAGAGAACGATGCACATTGCCGTACTCAATCATCACTTCTGTCAACATGCGAAAGGACGCACGTACAAACTCCGGCACCTCTCTCACACTCTCCAAAGCCCTGCCGTGCAAATCCACCAGTTCCTCTGGGGAAATCTCCTTGAGTAACAACCACTTCCCCAATTTCTGCGCTCCGTACAGCTCGTCTTCTTCCTGCTTGTTCAAGTAATCCCGGAGGATTTGAACATATTCGGCTTCCAACCTCCGGGTCATCCCTGCTTCCCACCTCTTTTCGCTATTGCTCGCACCATTTGATGACATCTACGCGGGTTCCTTTCCCAGGAACACTCTCTATATCAAAACTGTCCATCATTCGCCGCACGCCCGGCAAGCCGGCTCCAAGTGCGCCCGATGTGGTATAGCCATCTTCCAGAGACCTTCTGATGTCAGGAATGCCCGGCCCTTCATCGATTGCGATGATGTGCAACCCCTTTTTTCCTTCTTTTGCGACAATCGCAATCGTGATGGTGCCTGATCCTGCATACAGGAAGATATTGCGTGCCAATTCAGAAATGGACGTAGCGATTCGGGACTGCATAATTGTACCAAATCCTAGCTCTCTTGACATATTTCGTCCGATTTGTCTGGCTGTTACAATATCGGTCTCTCTCTCAATACGGATCGTTTCAGGATTAGACGCTGTCACAACCACGAACCCCTTCCGCTTCTTCCCGATTTCTTTTCTGACTCGCGGAATGATTAGCAAATCATGTCACTTTTTGTCTAATATTCACAATCAGACAAATTCGCTACAGACCGGGATTTTTCCTCCCCGATGCGGAAATCATCTATACTTTAAATGTGCTTGTCTTTTGATGGGCACGCCAAAAAACCACTTGATCCACATGCTTCCAAGTGGTTTTTCTACACGCGCGACTGATTTATCCTTAAAAATCAATGAGCCCCAGGCTGATTTGCAGGGATTCATTGACTCGATCCATCATCTCATCATCAAGATGGGTAATCTTGTCGGTCAGTCGTTGTTTGTCAATGGTTCGAATTTGTTCCAACAGAATGACGGAGTCACGATCAAATCCATATAATTTTGCGTCTATCTCTACATGTGTCGGCAATTTCGCCTTTTGAATCTGCGCCGTGATGGCGGCGACGATGACCGTCGGACTGAATCGATTTCCAATGTCGTTCTGAATGACTAAAACAGGCCGCACGCCTCCTTGCTCAGAGCCAACGACCGGTGACAGGTCCGCGAAAAACACATCGCCACGTTTGACAATCACTGGTCACACCCCGCTAACTAAGCGGACAAGAGTATGGTCAGCCTCTTCTTCAGCGCCAAATGCCTCCGATGCCATTTTTAGATTGATCTTCGCCATCTCCATGTACCCTTTTTGCATTGTTTCACGGATTGTGCGTTTTTTGCGCTCCTTCAGATAAAGGTGCATCGCCTGGCGAATAAACTCGCTGCGATTGGATTTTTCCTTTTCAATGACGCCATCCACTTCCTGGAGCAAGTGATGTGGCAAACTGATCATGATGCGTTTCGTGTTAGACTTCGACAAGACAAATCCACCTCCAACCATGACCGTAACTTCCATCCGTTATACTTGTCAGATACTGACTCTCGCCAGTATGAACAATACCATTATGTCGAAACCATTGCAAAAATATACCTGTTCCTATCTTGCTGTGGCAAATATTGCGTTCGTGCTTTATTTGCGCTTAGCTATAATTCGCGTTATGCAGGTAAAATCCTGCCGTATTTAGACAGACAGTTTTTCCCACCTGGTAAAAGCCTTCGTTATTTGAAAAGAGGATGAAAGACTCCACACTCTTTTCCCTGGCGAATATACACCTTGGGAATCCGGTAATTCAGCATGCAGGGTACCTCGTAATTGATCGTGCCGATCAGTGCGGCCACTTCATCCAGCGAGATCTCGTCATCCGCCTGTCTGCCGTACAAGACCACCTCGTCCCCTACCTTGGCCTCGCCGCTCTCGATCCGCACCATCGTCTGGTCCATGCAGACACGGCCGATGATGGGTGCGCGGGACCCCTCGAACAACACCGCCCCTCGATTGGACAACAGTCTGGAATATCCGTCAGCATAGCCGATCGGCAGCGTCGCCACCTGTTCGTTCGGTTCTGCTGTGTACGTGGCTCCATAGCTGATGGTAATGGGTTGATCAGCCACCTTTACATGGGCAATTCTCGTTTTCAGAGAAAGGGCGGGAACCAGTGCAACATCCGCACGCTCTTTCATGTACGGTGAAGGATACAGTCCGTATAAACCTATGCCTAAACGAATCGTATCATACCCCCATTCCGGATGAGCAATGGCGGCAGCCGTATTGCAGCAGTGCACCTTGGGCAGCGTTTTGCCCGCTTCCTGCAGGACTTGCAGAAAGGTTTGAAACGTCTCGTGTTGTCGTCGCACATGGGTATGGTCAGGCTCATCTGCGCAAGCGAAATGGGTAAACAGGCCGGACCAGTGGAGCTTTTCGCTTCCCTCCAGAGCACCTACTACTCCCAGCAGCTCTTCTGCTGTACGCACACCCAGGCGCCCCATCCCTGTATCTGTTTTGACATGAATGCCGACGGGCGCAAGCTGTGCATCTCGCAGTACCTGGTTTGCTTCCCGTATCCACGCTTCGCTGTACGCAGTTAGTTCGACTTGCTTTTTGCTAGCTGCCTCGACAGATTCAGACGGGGTATAGCCCAATACCAGAATCGGCGCTTCAATCCCTGCTTCACGCAGGACGATCGCTTCATCTAGCATCGCTACCGCCAAGGTGTCCGCTCCGGCGTCCAGCGCCTCCTTGCCTACCTGTACAGCTCCATGACCGTAACCATCTGCCTTGACTACAGCCATGATCCCCGTCTGCGCGGGAATATGCCGTCTGAACGTCTCGACATTGGCGCGAATGGCATCCAAATCTACTTCAACCCAAGTGTCACGACAAAACGGTTTCATCCTTATCTCCTCTTATTTCCTTTTTGGTTATTCCCTTTTCGGAAGTAGAACAATCGCTCGTTCAAATGAGTCAGAAACTGCCGGGAAACCATCAGCGATTCCCGTTTTCCTCCCAAGCGATAGATATGGCGTCCTTCGTAGACCGGCTCCACCTCGTTCAGCGGATAACTCTTTTCCTGGCCGGACAGCGAAATGATCAGATGGGTTTTCGTCAGTTTGTACATCGGACGCAGGGTGGATTTGTAGAAAAACGGCGATAACCCTACTACGGCAATCGCGATCGCAAAAGCGAGCACTTTGAACGCCGTCGCATCACTAGGAAAAAACTGTGCCAGGATCATCATTCCGAAGACAAAAGCCACTGTTTCCATGATTCGCATTCTCATGCTTTTGCGCAGAAGCATGTCCTTGTAAGATGATTCCTCCTGATACAATACATCTGACATCGGTTTTTTCATGAAACGCTTGCCACCTCATTCAATAAGTTATCTTGAATGTATCGCTTTTCCCTGTCTGGTGTCAATGAAGGGAATGTAGAAGAAAGAGATCCCTTTCGGCCAAAACCGATCAGGGATCTCTTGGTATGTGTATGTCTAGCTATTCTTTGGTTTTTTCCTGGGAGCGGTCTTTCTTGAATGACCCTTCTACCATTTTAGCAGCCATTTCTTTGGCGTTTTCTAACTGCTTGTCTGCCTGCTCCTGTGTCAGCTTGCCTTCCTCTACAGCCTTGGCCAGCATTTCTTCATGGTTTTTTTGCAGCAGGGCAATGACTTGCTCTTTGTCTACACCTTGTTCCTTGGCTACATCAGCCAAAGACTTGCCCTCTTTCAGTGCTTCTTGCAACCCGGCAGCATCCAGTTTCAGCAAGGTAAGTAATTCCTCACTTTGCCCGAAGCCAAAGAAGCCTTTGCCCATTCCACGCTCTTTTCCTTGATGCGGATTGGTTACTTGCTCTTCGACCCGCTTGCTGGCATTTTCAGTCAGTTTATCAGCCTGCTCTTGCGTCAGTTTGCCCGCTGCTACGGCCTCTGCCATTTTCTCAGCCTGTTCCTTGACCAACAGATCGATCACAGCTTGCTTATCAACACCTTGCGCTTCTGCGATCTCAGCCAGGGACTTGCCTGCTTTCTGCTCTTCTTTCAGTTTATCTGCATCCAGGCCGAGGAGTTTCAACAGCGCTTCACTTTGCCCGAAGCCACCAAAGCCTCTGACCATTCCCAGCTTACCTGGATGTGCGTTTTCCACCATGTTTGCAATACGCTCGCTGGCATTCTCGTTCATTTTGTCTGCCTGCTCCTGCGTCAGTTTGCCCGCGGTTACGGCTTCAGCCAGCTGATCGGCTTGCTCTTTCACCAGCAAATCAATGACATCCTGCTTGTCGACGCCTTGTGCTTGCGCGATTTCAGCCAAAGAATTTCCTGCTTTCTGCTCTTCTTTCAATTTATCTGCATTCAGGCCGAGGAGTTTGAGCAACGCTTCGCTATGTCCAAACCCGCCAAAACCTCTAACCATTCCAAAGTCACCTGGCTTCGCATTCTCGACTTGCTTGGTAATGCGCTCGACCGCATTTTCGCTCAGCTTGTCAGCTTGCTCCTGTGTCAATTTTCCTGCTTTGACCGCTTCTGCGAGCTGATCTGCCTGCTCTTTGACCAGCAGGTCGATGACATCCTGCTTGTCGACACCCTGCGCTTGCGCGATTTCAGCCAAAGATTTGCCTGCTTTCTGCGCTTCTTTCAGTTCGTCTGCATCCAGTCCGAGAAGTTCAAGCAGCTCTTTGTTTTCTTTGAGCGCAACCCCACCGAAGAATCCTGCATGTCCTCCCATTTTCATTTTGTTGAAGTTTTGTTTTCCTTCTACTTTATAGTTGGTTTTTGCCTGATCGGCATCCGCAGCGTATGCGCTTCCCAGCACACCCAGGCTCAACACCGTAGCCATAGATCCAAATAGCAATCCCATTTTTGCTTTGCTTAACATGTTTACATCATCCTTTCCATTCCAGTATCGCACCTCTTCGGTACAAGTCTTAGTGTAGAGGAGGATTCTTAGATTCACGTTTGAGAAAGATGGAAATGTGGAGGGAATGATGCGGAGCCTTTGTGAAAAATGAAAAAGGACGGTGCTGGACCGTCCCCTCTCCCTTGTTTATTTTCCGCCTACTCCATAGGTGGATTGTGCGACATTCACCATCTCGTCCTCCGGCAAATCGCCTGTCAGCGTGAACTCGACGCCATCCAACTCCCAAGTCAGATGTCTTTGATTCTCTCCTGTCTGCGCCAAGACACCGATGGTAAAGCCGAGGTTCACCGGCATGCCCTGCTCATAAGAAACGCTGGCAGCAGTAGGACGGGATTCAAGCAGATTGTAGTTATAGGCGCCTTTGAACTTCAACACCACCACGCGTTCCCCATCGCGGGTCACCGGCTCGATGTCGCCTTGCTGCACGCCTTCTGGCATGTAGGTTGGAACGATGACACCGAATTGGCTCGAAGGCTGTTCTTTCACACCGCCGCCTGTTGCCATAGTCGGGACGGACGGTAAGGAAGATGTGCTCATATTATGATCTTTGTCGAACGCATTCTTATCAAACGTCGGATTGAAGACGAATTCCGTAAAGTTGATCTTCACCAACGGATTCATGCTCGAATCCATGATTTCGGCGTGCGTCGGTTTAAAATCTTCAGTCAACCAAATTTTTTGTTTGGTCAGCGATCTATTGCCGCTGTAATTTGCCTTCACCTCAAACACATATTGCTTGTCATCCATCTTCATCTGGCGTTCCGAATCGTCTATGATGCTGCGGGCCAAGGTCTCATACAGGTACAGTGGTCCATTGTTTTCCGGCCAGCCGCTCTGGAAGCGAAAACTCTTGTTCAGATGCGGAGTGAGGACAAAAACCCCTTCGTCATTTCGCAGGATGATCTGGGTAATGCCGCGCTGCTTGGAAGTCAGTGCCACTCGATAGTTGGTCGGTTTTTCGTACCAAACCTGCACGTCATACTCCATCGGGGTGGTGCCGGTTTCCATGGTCAATACCGCTTGTGACTTGTAGCCTTCCATCTTGTTCAGCGTGCCACTCAAGTCACCCACCACATCTTCTGGTGTCTTTTGACCAAAGCAGCCGCCGAGCAGCAGAGTGAAGATCATTAACAACACCAGTGGTAAAGCTGCTCGTTTCATTGAATGAATTCCTCCTTGTCAAAGTTTTCGACAAAGAAGGGCACCCCTGTCTATTTCCTGGGAAATCTGTCAGTCCTTTCTCGACGAAGACGAACATCGTGTCTGCTTCTGTCCGGCCAAGGGGGACGCGATATCGCATCAATCGGCAAAAGACTTTCTCTGTCACCAGAGCAGGTAGTCCCTCCTGATCTACGCGATATAAATCTATGTCCATCCTCGTCCCGTTATGCAGACAAGTTTACAGACTTTCCACAATTACCTGTGCCATCGCATGCGTCCGGCTATGGGAAATACTGATATGCACTCGGGTGCGAGTATCATCCAGCCCCAATCTGGCAAACACCTCTGCATCGAATTGCATCTCTGGTTTTCCCAGCTCATCAGGCAGAATTTCCATATCCAGAAAACCGACTGTCGCCCCGATCCCTGTCCCCAGGGCTTTTGCTCCCGCTTCTTTGGCAGCAAAACGGCCCGCAGCGAACTCCGCCTGCCTCTGCGAGGATTTAGACGCATACAGTTTTTTCTCCTGTTCGGTCAAAAAGCGGTCAACCGCATGCGGCTGCCGTTCGATCCATTTGGCGATCCGTTCGATTTCGACCAGATCCAACCCAATTCCCACGATCATATCTGCAACGCTCCAGTCTCTTCTTGCTTTGGTGTCACCGTATCATCCCCATTTAGGATTGACAAGCAAAAAAGATAAAAACCCCCGCACAAGACGGGGGTCGTCATTCCTATACTATTCAGTAGGCTGTGCGGATTGTTGTGCAGATTTCGCAGCAGATTGCTGGTTTTGACGACGAACTTCCGACACATTGGTTTCACTTGCAAATTCAGTAGCAGCAGTGTTCTGAGCTTGTTGCTGCGCCTGTCTCATCGCTTGTTTGTTTTGCTTAGCCATTGTCCCGATTCACCTCCTCGACGTCACTGCATATAATTTGTACCTGCGCCGAGTTTCGTATGCCTCCATTTTTTGGAACCCATTACGATGCCGAAGAGTTCACCCGGAGGGCATCCTAATATGGGAATGCCAGAGGATTTTGACGGAGAAACCCGAATATCTCTGATAGTGATGATCTGAAAGGAGAATGAACATGTCAGCGAAAGTGATTGTCTACACCCAAACGACCTGCGGCCCTTGCCAAGAGGAAAAAATGTGGTTGAGCCAGCAAAATATCTCGTTTGAAGACCGCGACATCCGCAAAAATGAGAGCTATTTTCAGGAGGCGATTAACATCGGAGCGAGCATGACGCCGGTTACCTTGATCGAAAAAGAAGATGGTGAAAAAATCGTCATCCATGGTTTTGACAAAGAGGAAATAAAAAAAGCGTTGGATCTCTAATCCAACGCTTTTGACTCAGCCAAAAGACGGAGCATTTTCGGCTGAGTTTGGTTTGACGGCCGTCGACATATCTGGCAAGTGCGCTAAAATTTGTTTTACTTGAGGAGAGCACTCGGAATTGACTGAGTAATAGACCCAAGGTCCCTTCCGCCGTTCTTTCACCAATCCATGTGTCTTTAATTTAGCCAGGTGCTGGGAGACAGATGGCTGGGACGTCTGCAGAATCTCCACAAGATCACGGACACAGAGTGACTGTACTTGCAAGAGAGCCATGATCGTCAAGCGAGTCTTGTCGCCAAGCAGCTTGTATATCTCCGCCAAAAGCAATACCTGCATGAAATCCGTTTCCATATGAACCCACCTTTGCCTCGCATACATAATCCTGACCCTCAGTATACTATACGCCCTATCAGAAGGGGAAGATGGGTTCACGAAAACTTCCTTTTTTACGTACTATACATCCCTTTGCTTCATCGCCTCAATCAGCTTGTCGGCGGTACGTGCAGCCAGTGCCATTACTGTATTTGTCGGATTTGCCCCGCCAGAAGTAACAAATGTCGAAGCCCCAGCAATGAAAAGATTTGGCATATCGTGCGACTGGCCATAATCGTTTACAACGGAGGTCTGCGGATTTGTTCCCATGCGGCAGCCCCCCATCAAATGAGCGGTATCCGACACGACATGTTCCGGAATCCCTCCCATAGCATCGATCAGCCGATTCATCTGGTCGATCGCATGCTTGTACAGCTTTTTGTCATTTTCTTGATAGCTGAAAGTCACCTTGGGAACCGGCATCCCGTATTCATCCTTCATGCCGCTCAGCGTCACCGCATTCTCCGGATGGGGCAATACCTCGCCTACCAGCGTAATCCGGGCATACATATTGTAATCCAGCATGGTCTCGCGCAGCTTTGTCCCCCACAAAAAGGAGCCGTCTTCCCGCTCCGCCGCTATCGCCCCTGCCATCGCCAACGGCCTCGAACCATGGGCGATCAGCGTATAGCCTCTGGCAAAGTCACGGTTCGGGTCCGTCTCATAAAAATGCTGGGACAAGGCGAGTACTGGCGTTCCTTTGTACAAACGCACCTCTTCCGGCAATCTGCCGTAGACATCATGGCTGGAGTGAGGCATGATGGCCTTCCCTACCCAACCGCTGGTGTTGGCAAGCCCGTCGGGAAAATGCGAAGTGGCAGAATGAAGGAGCAAGCGCGGCGTTTCTACAACAAATCCGGCGAGAATCACGACGCGAGCCATCTGGCGATAAGTCTGGCCGTCGTGTGAAAAAACAACTCCTGTCACCCGGTTTCCCTCAGACAAAATCTCGGTCACCATGCAGTCCGACAATACCTCGGCACCTTCCTGGATCGCTTTCGGGATGTGGTGGATCAGCCCGCTGTACTTGGCGTTCGGCATACACCCCTGGTTGCAGAAGCCGCGGTTGATGCAAGGCGGACGACCGTCAAAAGGCCCCGACAGGATCGCCAAGGGAGCGACGACGCTCTCCATTTCCAATTTGGCGCATGCTTCACGAAAGAGCTGGGCATTCGCACTGATTGGTTCCCGTACCGGGTACGGATACGGACCATGAAAAGCCCCCCAGGGAAAGTAGTTCGGGCCGGATACAGCAATTTCCCGCTCAATCCGGTCATAATACGGAGCCAAATCCTGATAGCGGATCGGCCAATCCTCGCCGACGCCATCCAGCGACCGGGTCATGAAGTCACTCTCGTGATAGCGCAGGAAAACACCAGTAAAATGAACTGTCCCCCCACCTACACCACGACCGGAGTTATTATGACCCAAGCGCAAGGGATCTTGTCCATCTACTAGTCGCGTCTCCTGCCAGCCCAGCCTGCGCATAGACAGCTCATCGCTCGCAAAGTCATGCTGCGGGTCCCAAAACGGCCCTGCCTCAATCACGACAACGCTCAGACCTGCTTTTGCCAAATCATACGCAAGCACCCCCCCGGCGGCACCTGCACCGACGATGCACACATCCGCCCCATCTGCGTACTTGCGCTGGTTCATGTCGCTGGAACGATGCCCGGCATAATGAACACTGTGATGAGTCACTCGGCTTTCATGATTCACTCGCTTTCGCCTCCCATGGATCCGTCAGTCCTTTTTCCACACGTACGTACCCGCGCGGATAGGCCGGGCCGCCGTATCCAATATCCGACCAAACCAAAGGATGGGAGTAATAGGCATCGACTGTGTCTCGAAGTACACGCTTGAAAAAGGTAACGGAATCCACTTCGGACCATGCATCGGCCGCTTTTGTATCCCCCTGGGCCATCGACTGCAACACCGCTTGCTGTTCCTCGTTTTTCAACGCAACGTATTGGACCCCGTACCGGGCATGACTCTCCGCATCGACTCCAGCCAAGCCCTTCCGATACAATTGCTTCTTCGGAAGTACCCCCACTTTACGCTGCGCTTCTCCGATCGGACTGGCCAATGATTCATCCAGATGCTGCGTCACAAAGGTGAGTACCTCCAGGCGATGGTCATTCACCAGGACACTGGCAACGGTCTGTGCCAGTAATGCTTCACCTTGAGAGAAAAACTGAAAGGATAGCTGCGGCGTCTGCCTAGAACCGACTATTTCCAGTGTATGGTCATCCCAATGCGAATGCTCCTCCCACACGTCGTAACCGGGATAGCGGCTATGTTCGCTCATTTCTGGTCACCCCCAATACAGGGCGATGAGCCCCAGCCCCGAAAGTGCCGTAAAGAACAAGGGAAGAATGATGGGCGGGCCGACGAGAAAATTCTGGCTCTCTCCATAACCGCCTACACGCTGGCCGACGCCAGCCGTATGAAGATAAGCGCCAAACACGCCACCTACTATCCCTAACACCATCCAGACAGCAAACACCCATCGCAGCCAGCCTGCGTTGTAAAAGGACAAGACAATCGCCGTAACGGCAAACAAAGGAAGCTCAATGACGGGGAGCCACATCGCCCAATGCCGAAAATTTTGTCTGGAATGAAACAGCGTGACCTGAACTGCAAGCAAAACGAAAGCGAGTCCGACAAACAAAATCAGCACTCGTTCTATCGGCCAACCATGCCACATGGAAACATCCTCCTTTTATGGTGCGATGGGCCTATTTTCTCCGCGTGTCAGGAGTCCTATACTTACACAAAAAAGAACCTGCTAGGGAATCCCCCGCAGGTTCTTTTTCGATTTATCCAAAACGTCCCGTAATATAATCTTCCGTCCGCTTATCAGCAGGATTTTGGAAGATCGTCGACGTCTCATCCACCTCAACAAGCACTCCGTTGAGGAAAAAGGCCGTCTTATCCGAGATGCGTGCTGCTTGCTGCATATTATGCGTCACGATCACGATCGTATAGGTGGCTTTCAGCGTCTCAAGCAGCTCCTCGATTTTCGCCGTCGAGATCGGGTCCAATGCAGACGTCGGCTCGTCCATCAGCAGGATTTGCGGCTGAACCGCCAAGGCGCGAGCGATGCAGAGACGCTGCTGCTGTCCGCCGGAAAGCCCTGTGGCTGGCTTCTTCAATACATCTTTTACTTCTTCCCACAGCGCTGCCGCCTTCAGGCTGTTCTCAACGATTTCGTCCAGCCTGTCGCGATCAGTCATACCATGAAGCTTGGGACCGTAGGTGATATTGTCATAAATGCTCTTGGGAAACGGATTCGGATGCTGAAACACCATCCCGATCCTTTTGCGCAGCCCTTCCACATCCACCTTTGGGCTATAAATGTCCTCGTCAAATACTTTCACCGAACCGGTGATTTTTGTATGGGCAATCGAGTCGTTCATTCGATTTAACGTCCGTAAAAATGTTGATTTCCCACATCCAGACGGACCGATCAAGGCAGTGATGGCATGGGAGTCGACATCCAGGTTGATGTCATGGAGAGCTTGTTGCTTGCCGTAAAAAAGATTCAGCTCTCGCACTGAAATGACACGCATACGGTTCTCGCTCCTTCATTAGTTGCACAGATTTTATTCTCGCCCCCTCACTATACCGGTCAATTATGGTGTTTCCGTATAGATAAGATGAAGTTTTCATTAAATTTTGAAGGAGTATTAAGATCAGGTAAAGGTTTTGTTCGATCTATCGACGAGCCTTGCAGCGGCTCCTACAATTAGGGCTGAGAACAGTTTGCTATCTATAAGGGAGAGCTGATGATGTCCCCAACATTCAAGAATTTTCGCATTCCTTCTATTCATTCTGGCACCATTTTTACCAGGCTGTTCTTCGGAATTTTGGCAATGGTCGTCGGCATGATGGTGACGGCAGGATTTTTTATCAGCAATCAGACAGAAGCAATGCTTGAGGAAAAAACCCAACAACAACTGACACAGGTCTCGCTCACCACCTTGACGGAAGCGAGTCATCGTGTAAAGGCGATCGTAGCCACCCTGCAATCATTTGCTTCTGCCTACGAAACAGGAAAAGTGACCAACAGCCAAGTATTCGACATCTTTGCTGATTTGGCAGCGCAACACCCGACGATCTCTGAGATACAGCTTGCTACTGAAGACGGGAGGTACATCACGTTTCCCAGTTCTCCGATCGATACCTACGATCCCCGGAAGACGGAGTGGTACAGTCAAGCTCTTGCCCTGCAAGATCATCCCGCTTACATATCGGATGTCTTTCAATTCTCGCAAACTGAGTTTCCCAAAATCGCAGTCTCCCTTCCTGTTGCATCGGAAGACGCGAAGACGGCAGGGGTTGTCGTCGCCTTTGTCTCCGTTCCCAAGCTAAGTGAGTTTATCGGAGGCATTCAGATCGGCCGTTCTGGTTATGCCATGATCGTGGATCAGCATGGCAAGCTGGTCGCCCATCCCAATGCGAACTATGCATTGTCTCGCCCTTCCCTGGAGCAGCTTCCTGTAGTGGCGCAGGTGATGGCAGGTAACAAAGGAATCGAAGCGGTCCATCTCGAAGAGGCAGATTATCTGGCTGCCTATCAATACGATCCCTGGCTTCGTTGGGGAATCATCGTCTTGCAGGGAGTAGCCGAGTTGGAGCAGGAAATCCATCGCCTGCAATGGACCATCCTCACCATCTCCCTGATCGGTTTGGCAGCTTTGTCAGTGTTGCTGTACGGATACGTCCGCAAAATCGTCACCCCGATCAAAGAAGCCCAGCAAAAAATGACCGCCTTCAGCGAGGGCAATCTCAGCTTGGTCATGCATGTGCAAACCCGGGACGAGCTGCGGCAGTTGGCAGACGGATTCAATCGCATGAGCGGTCAACTGAGCGGCATCATTCGCAAAATCCAGCACGTCATCTCCGATGTGAAGCAAGTGGCCATCCATGTCGAGAGCGGTTCCCAACGCTCCCATGAGCTTCAAAATGGAGTCACACACGTCACAGAAAGGCTGTCGCACGAGATGGACGCCCAACATCAGCAGATCGCGGACATTCACGACCACGTAGACAGCATCACGCAGGAAATGAACCGGATCACCACCCTGCTGCAAAATGCCGTCGAGCAGAATCAGAAATCAAGCCAGCAGACTGCGAGCGCTTCGTATTCCATCCAACAATTGCAGTCGAAAATGAAGAATATCTCCGAGGATATGCGCACTTCCCTTCAAGCGGCTTCTGCCATGAAAGAAAGCATGAGTGATATTCACGACATCTCAAGCATCATCATGGATATTTCCAAGCGAACCAAGCTCTTGTCCTTAAATGCTCGCATTGAAGCTTCCCGCGCCGGGGAGGCAGGCCTGGGCTTCGGCGTGGTAGCTGATGAGATCGGACAGTTGAGCGCCCAGACCGAATCCGCTACCTCCCGCATCCAGCAAGTAATCGCTGCAGGGGAACAACGGATGGAACACGTCTCCCGCAGTATGCAAACGACAGATACAGCCACCTTGGAAGCGATCCATACCTTGAGCCAGGCAACCGATACATTTGTACAAACGGTACAGCTCGGTGATACGTTCACCGCCCAATTCGCGGCGATCCAGCAGCTTTCCAATTCGATTCGCCAGCATAGCCAGTTCATTTTGGAGAGAGTGAATACATTGTCAGCCTCCGCCGTCGAAGTATTGGACGGCATGCAGCAGGCGGTCGCCTCCAATCAAGAAAGCCTGAGTTACTCCCAGCAATTCCTCCATGACGCAGCCAAACTGACCTATGTCGTCGAAGATTTGGAGCAGGAAATCCGCTTTTTCCAGACCAATACAGAAAAGCCCTCCGCGTAAGGGGGGCTTTGTCTCGTCCGTTGCAGAGAGCATCAGCCAAAACGGCCGCTGATGTATGCTTCGGTTTTTTCGTGTTCAGGTGTAGTGAACAGCTTGGAGGTGTCGCTGTACTCTATCAACTCTCCCAGTAAAAAGAAGGCGGTTTTGTCCGAGATACGAGCTGCCTGGTGCAAATTGTGAGTTACGATCACAATCGTATACTCTTCCTTCAAACTCATCACCAACTCTTCGATTTTCATCGTTGAGATCGGGTCGAGCGCAGAAGCCGGTTCATCCAGCAGGAGAATCGTCGGCTGCATGGCAATCGCTCTCGCAATGCAAAGGCGTTGTTGCTGGCCGCCAGAGAGCGAGAGCGCCGATTCGCGCAGGCGGTCCTTCACTTCATCCCAGAGTGCAGCCTTGCGCAAACTCTCTTCTACCACTTCATCCAGCTTCCGTTTATCAGTCATGCCGTGAAAACGTGGCGCAAAAGCAATGTTTTCATAGATGGATTTAAAAAACGGGTTGGCCCGTTGGAAGACCATTCCTACTACCTGACGCAATCCTTCGATATTTACATCCGGACTGTTAATATCCGTCCCGTCCACCTCGATCGATCCCGTCACACGGCAGGAGGGCACCAGGTCATTCATCCGGTTCATGCTGCGCAAGAGTGTGGATTTGCCGCAGCCGGAAGGACCGATAAAAGCTGTGACGGAATTGCGGTCAATATCCATATGAATATTGGAGATTGCCTGCTTTTCACCGTAATAAACGGACACATCCCGCGCCCGAATGATCGTCTTTTCCAAGGTCATCACGCTCATGGCTTCCACCCTTTCCTAATTAGCCCCTGATGTCATCTTTTTGTAGATCCATGCACCAAACCAGCGCGCCGAAAGGTTGAACAACAGCACAGCAATGATCAGTACTGCAGCAGCGCCATCCGCTACGTCGCGGGCATCAGGCGCAAGGCCTTCACTGTTCACCTTCCAGATGTGTACCGCCAGTGTCTCCGCCGGCCTGAACGGATTGAGCGGAGAGGTCGGACCGCTGAGGGAAAATTGGCTAAAGTCCAGGTTGGGAGACGACATTCCCGCTGTAAACAACAGTGCCGCCGCTTCTCCGAATACGCGGCCTGAAGCCAGAATCGTTCCCGTCAGAATTCCAGGCAAAGCAGCAGGTAGAATCACAGAGACGATCGTCCTCCATTTGGTGATGCCCAATGCAAGACTCGCCTCTTTTTGGCTGCGCGGTACGTTGCGAATCGCATCTTCTGTAACACGCACCAACAGAGGCAGATTGAAGACGGTCAGGGCCAAAGCACCGGAGAATAGAGTATATCCCCATCCCGTCATGTTGACGAAGACCAAGAGTCCGAAGAGACCTACGACAATCGACGGAAGCGAGGACAGTACTTCGATACTCATGCGAATAAACTGCGTAAATTTATTGTCAGGCGCGTATTCCGCCATATAGATGCCTGCGCCAATCCCGAGTGGCAAGGCGATCACCATCGTCAATACGAGCAGGTACAAGGAGTTGAACAATTGCGGTCCAATCCCGCCCCCTGCCTTCACAATATCAGGCGGGGAAGTGAGAAAATCCAGATTCAGCTTATGCCAGCCCTGCGTCAGGATGAATCCTAGCAAACCGACCAAGATGCCGATGATCAGTACGGCAATCAGGGTCAGAACGATAGTAGCTGCGCGGTCCATGATTTTTGCTCTCATTTGTTCACCAGTCCTTTTCTGCCGATGATTCGCAAAATCATGATGAAGACGAAGGACATCAACAGAAGCAGCAAGGCCATCGACCACAGCGCATTATTGTAAGGCGTTCCCTGGACCGTATTCCCCATGTTCAACGTAATGCCGCTGGTCAACGTACTGATCGGATCAAGCAAACTGCCCGGGAGCTTGGTAGTGTTTCCAATTACCATCTGCACCGCCAGCGCTTCCCCGAAGGCACGCGCCATACCCAGAACAATCGCAGTGAGGCATCCCGGCAAAGAAGAATGCAGTACTACATTCCAGATGGTTTGCCAACGTGTCGCCCCCAAAGCCAAGGACGCATTGCGCAAATCTTGCGGCACTGCCGAGATCGCATCGGCCGCAACGCTAGTAATCGTCGGCAGGATCATCAAGGCGAGAACCAGTCCACCCGCCAAAAGACTAAAGCCCAGGACGTCAAATTGTTCCCGGATAAACGGCACAAGCAAGGTAAGCCCCACATACCCATAGACAACAGATGGGATTCCTACCAGCAATTCAATGACGGGCTTCAAGACTTTCTTACCAAAGTTAGGATACAGCTCAATCATGAAAATCGCAGCGCCAATGCCGAGGGGAGCTGCAATCAATGCTGCCAGTGTCGTAACCAGAAAGGAGCCGAGAATGAAAGGAAAGACGCCGTACACGGCTGGTTCGCCCTCGGGGTCCCACTTGATCTGACTCAAAAATTCCGTGATGCTGATACCGTTAACGAAAAAAGTGGACAAACCTTTGGAAGCGATGAAATAGGTGATCGACAAGACGACGACGATCAACAGTCCCGCACAGAAAGTAGCGACGAGTTTGCCAGTCATATTCTCTGTCCATTGCCGCTTGTTGCTAGACAACATTTTTCGTGCAATCCCTGATTGGGATTGGGTGTCAGTACGATGGGTCATGATTCCCCTCCTTGGAAAAGGGGCAGCAAGCAAAATAAGGGGGAAGCGCCCCCTCACCCCTCATTTTGCCAAAACTGCCTATATGCTTGTTGATTATTATTTGATGGTTCCGTCTGCTCCACGTTCCACTTTCATGTCTGTAATCGGCAGGAAGCCCAGATCCTTCACCGCATTGTTCTGTACTTCATCCGACATGATATACTCCAGGAAAGCTTTGGCGCTGCCAGTTGCTTCGCCTTTTGTATACATGTGCTGATACGCCCATACTGGATATTGGTTGGTAGCGATGTTCTCGCCGTTTGCTTCTACGCCGTCCAGTTTCACTGCCTTGACAGTGTCATTGATGTAGGAGAGAGCCAGGTAACCAATTGCGCCAGGTGTTTCTGCGATAATTTTGCGAACAGTACCCGAGGAATCCTCTGTGATGCCTTCTGCTTCTTCTTGGCCGTCAAGAGCAAATTTGCTGAAGGTTGCACGTGTACCGGAAGACTTCGGACGGTTCACCAGCGTTACTTTTGTATCTGAACCGCCAACTTCTTTCCAGTTGGTGATTTTGCCTGTGAAAATATCAATCAGTTGTTGTTTGGTCAGGTTATCGATGCCGATTTGCGGATTCACAGCAGCAGCCATACCGACAACTGCTACTTTGTGGTCTACCAGCTCAGCAGCGGGGATATCTTTTTTCTCTTCTGCAAAAATATCAGAGTTCCCGATTGTAGCTGCTCCGCTAGATACTTGGCTCAAACCAGTACCGCTACCTCCGCCTTGCACTTGAATCTGCAAGCCATCGTTTTTCGCCATGTATTCTTTGGCTACTTGCTCGATCAGCGGTTGCATCGCTGTAGAGCCAACTGCTGTAATCGGTTCATTGCTTGTTGTCTCAGCCCCTGCATTGGATTCCGGTGCTGGTGTTTCCGGTGTTTGTGCTGCACCTGAAGATTGTTGTGGTTGTGATGGAGATGCTGCGTTGCTTCCACAGCCTGCGAGCAGTGCGCCCACAACAGTCAGAGCCATAAACATTTTGCTGAGTTTTTTCATTGGATGAAAATCCTCCCCGTTTTTTAAGGTATTTATTTTTTGTCTTTTCACTTACAAAGTTTACAGGGGGAATGTTGTTCTATTGTGTTGGGATTGTAAAGCTTTCTTAAAGATCATGGCTTTAAGGGATGGTCCAGGGAAAAGTGGGGATACTGACCTTATTGTTTGCAAGGGGGGATTTGGGAAAGTGGATCAATTGGCCTTAATTCTCATCATTATTGGCGCGTTGAACTGGGGGTTGGTCGGCTTTTTGCAGTTTGATCTGGTCATGGCTCTTTTTGGTGAGACAGATTCGATTATCAGCCGGATTGTCCATACCATCGTCGGCCTGGCAGGCGTCTACTCTATCAAATTTCTCTTCGAGCGTCGTGAGCAAGAAAACACGAAGAACGGCTCGTAGTTTCTATAAGAAAAAAAGCACGTTCCCATACTGAGATGGAACGTGCTTTTTTGGTGTTTCGGTTATGGCGTGGCCTCGTCACGCGTCAAAGGCTCTACGATATCTACATGACCCATCAGCGATTCAGCCGCTTTTCCATCCTCCAGGATCACAATGCTTTTTACCTCTGGAAATTGGAAGAGTGTCTTTTTCAACGCATCCAACGCCATCACTTCACCGCTGGAGCCCAGATTGTAGACATTATGGCTATCCGCGTCAATGGTCAGCTTCCCTTGCTCAAATGAAAGCGAGTGGTATTTAAAATCTACCCACAAAGGAAAATGCTTCTCCTTCTCTTTCGGAGCCTCGAGGAGTGCGACCGCTTTCTGATATTTTTCCTGATCATCAGCAAAAGCAATCTCCTGCTTTTCCTCCTGCAAGGCCAGCAGGTCATTATCGGAGTAAAATACGGAGATCGTTTGTTTCGTCAAGCTGGAACCGGACGGCTGTTCTGCTGGCGCTTCCGTCTGTGGTGCTGGCTCTGGTGCTGGAGCGGGAGCCGCATTTTGTTGACCACAGCCAGCAGCCACAAGCAACAGCGCAAAAAGACCGAGTCCAATCAGGCGACGTCTGTAGTTCATCTTTTCCTCCTTACTGCGAGCTGCCTCATTGATAAGATTGGTAATACTCTCGAATGGCAGCTACAAGCGCTTGGGCAATTTTCTCCTGGAATTCAGGCGAAGTCAGCTTGCTGTTTTCATTGGGATTGGTGAGGAACCCTGTCTCTGTCAGAACAGCTGGCATTTTCGTATTCTTGATGACATAGAAGCCTGAGGCTTTCACACCGCGATCCATGAATTGCGTAGCTCCCTGAAGATGCTTGTGAACAACTTGGGCAAACACCTTGCTGTTGGCATTGTAATAGAAGCTTTCCGTACCGCCGCTGTTCGGATTGGAGAAAGAATTGGCATGGATGGACAAAAACAGATCCGCATCCATGTCATTCGCAATGGCAACCCGCTCAGACAGCTCCAAAAATACGTCGGTACTGCGTGTCGGCACCACCTGGAACTCAGGATACTGCTTCAACAGCTCTACTGTTTTATTGGCTACTGCCAGCGTGTAATCCTTTTCATGGTTACCTGAAATCCCTAATGCCCCTGGGTCCTTGCCGCCATGTCCGGCGTCAACTACGATCAAAAAGCCGGTTTTGAGAGGTTGCGGAATCAGCTTCACTTCGATTCCGTCCTTCGTAAAGGTCAGGTTGTACTTGCTCTTTTGATTCAATTCGATGACGATGCGAACCGTATTCGGCGCGGATTGGTATTGGCTGAAACGCAAATCGGCAATGAGTGCATTCTGCGCTTTTACCGATGCTGCCTCCTCGTCTGCTGCTTCATCGTCTGTCGCATCCTCGTCGCCAGGCTCGTCCGATTCGGATTTCTTTTCATCTTTGGCTTTCGCGTTCGATTCAGAGGTCACATCTTCTTTTTTATCAACCGAGCTCTGATAGCCGTAGCTTTGCGGTAACAAATCCTCATCCAGAACCGTATGCGGCAAGTCGAGCACGATGCGATGTGGTCCGTTCAAGACCAATGCCTCTGCACCGACTGGCAAGGTTGTTTCGATATGTACGCTCTCCCCATCCGCTGCTACATCCTTCAGATAGCTAAGACGCTCAATCTTTACTTGATTCTTCTTTTGATCCCAGGCAAATGTTCCGCCCAGCTCGGCTTCCACCTGCGCAAGCGGCAAAGTGAGCTTGCCATCGATTGTACGGCCTCGCTCCGGTCGGTTCCACACATGGTCCTTAAGCCCGAACTGATCGGCTACTGCCTGCGCGGATACATAGTAGGTATCATCTAACTGATAAAACTTCAAAGTATCCGGCGCCTTTTGCCCATTCAATTCCGTTTGCGGGGTCTCGTTGGAAATCACGGTACGGGTGCTTTCTTCCCAGCCCACCGTCACTCCAAGTGATTCTCCGACAAAACGGAGCGGCAAAAGCATTCTCTGGTTTTTCATAACTGGCGGTGTGTCCAATTGTACCTGCTTCCCGTTGAGCACAGCTTTTGTGGAGCCGACCGTCAGTTGCAATTTTTGTTGGCCTCGCACAATCACGGCTGTACGCGTGGGCTGATCCCAATCTACCGAAGCCCCGAGACCTTCCGCGATGACCCTGACCGGCACCAGTGTACGCCCTTTTTCAATCATGGGCGGTACATCCGGCTGAACAGCTTGTCCTCCGATCATCAAGTGAACCGATTGGTCCGCAGCGGCTGCCCAACCTGGGATGCTGAGCAATAGCAATAGTACAAATAACGGTAACAAACGTCTTATCATTCTGACCTCCCTCATGTTGTTTTTTCGACTGGCGAAGAAGCCGAGCGAATGAATTGTCCCATAAGTTTAGACGCGTAACCCTCTGCAAAGTTTGTAGTATAATGGAACTAAATCTGCTGGAAAAATAAAGAAAGTGCCGAAATTCGGCACTTTCTCAATATAGTGAGCCTTACCATTTCTCTTACTCCAGTTCTCTTTCCTCGTATTCATAGTCTACCTTCTTCGGAGCAACCTTGGCATTCTTGAGGGCAGGCGTGTCTGGGCGGGCGATCTGATATACCGCTGCTCCTACAATTTCTGCCACCTCCTGAAGCTTGTCCTTACTAATCTTGTCAATGCTGTCATCCGGCGTATGATACCAAGGCTCAACTGGTGCGTGAATAAAGAGAGCCGCCGGGATTCCTGCTTCTGCGAAAGGCACATGGTCACTGCGTCCTTCTTGGCCGTAATTAACAGTCTCCGAAAGGCGTGAGCCCGCAGCCGCTCCCAGGTCTGTCACGATATTTTTCTCCCCATCGACGGTGTACATGATCAGCTTGCCCGCATCACGGCTACCGACCATATCCATCTGGAACATGCCGACGATGCTTTCAATCTCTTTTCGGGACAGGGAATCTACGTAAGCGTAAGAACCGAGCAGCCCGTTCTCTTCTGCGCCGAAAGTGATAAAGCGGAGCTCTGTATCGATCGGCATATTCGACATGACGCGGGCCAACTCCAACACGGTAGCAGAACCAGAAGCATCATCATTCGCCCCAGGCGCCCCCTCTACGGAGTCGTGATGCGCTCCCACTACGATGATCTGACCCGTACTTTTCTTCGGATCTGGCTTCATCGTGGCGATTACATTATAAGAGGTGCTGTCCTTTATCTCGGATCCTTCTATTTCCACGTCGGCAAACAAGGTCTCACCTTCCTCCAACAGCGCTAAGAGATCCTCTCCCTGGGCTCTTGTCAGCGCCAGCGCAGGTACAAAATCATCATTTGGACCTCCCAAGGTTCCATTGATCGCCCCGGATGCGTTGTTAAACAGAAGAACTGCCTCCGCTCCCGCCCGCGACGCATTCAGTACCTTTTCGGCAAAGCTGATCTCACCGCGCTTGATAAGGGCGATTTTTCCGGTCAGATCGACGTCTTCCAGATCGCTCTCCCGGCCCAACTCGGCGTACACTACCTCTCCGGAGGCTTGTCCGCTTACACCGTACGTAAAGTTGCCAAGATTCCAGTCCACGTCCTCCATGCCGCTGACAAACAATGAGATATGATCCGGTTCCTTGTAGCTGGTAAACTCAAAGGGCTGCAGTTCCGTATCATATCCGTAAGATTTGAATTGCTTCTCCAGGTATTTGGCAGCATCATGCTCTGCCTTGGTCCCAGCTACCCTTGGCTTCTTCGAAAGATAGTCAATCGTGTCGTAAATATTGTTTACTTTGATGCGTTTGACAATCTTGTTGTCGAAGGCACTGTCAGATGGATTCGGTTTTGCGTAAACGGGAAGACTGAATGCCAAACTCGCGATTAAAGCAATGGGAATGATTTTAAACCGATGTTTCAGCATAATTCTCCTCCTTGTCATAGTAATGCATCGAATTATGTTCATTATCTTGGCCCTTGCCGGGATTGGAAAGTCCGAATCGTCAGACAATTACAGGCAACATCCGACAGTGCAAACATCCGATTTCCCGAAAAAAAGAAGGCGTTCTTGGGTCGAACGCCTCTTTCTTTATCTCTATTCTCCTTCTTGCTTGTCGGGTTACCGTTGTAACCTATACTCCTTTAAACCCACTGCTTGTCAAAAACTGTTGAATCATTGATATGACAGCCGGGTTGGATAAAACCTTGATGGAATCCGCCACCTTGGGATTTTTCAGTTGAGGAATCATGTTTCCCAATTGAGGCAAAAGCGGCAACAGTTCCTCCAGAGGCAGCGACAGCTTTGGTTTTGGAGGTTCCACTTGGACGGGGATAGGACGCCGTCTTCCGAACAGAAACCCTCCTCTTCGCGGCTGAGAGGGCTGGCTGATCTTCACACGGTTCAGTTTGTCTTTCATGCTTTGAATATCCTGGCGCATCTGAGACATCTCACGCATCACTTGTGCATTCCCCGACGAGTGCGCCTCGGTCATTCTCTCGATCGCTTCCGCTATTTTCGCCCGGGATAAGCTGCTCTTTGATTTTTGCTTTGTTTTTATTTTTGTTTTTGTCATTACAGCGATAATACCCACCTCCTCCTCTTTTTATCCCGTTACCTACTTGAATCTTTTCTTAAAGGCTTGCAGCTCGTTTGGATCGATTCCTTTTTTAGCCAGCTTGTTCATGAGGCTTCCCACGTCTTCATTTTTGTACATGCTTCGGAACTGGGCTACATAGCGGTTTAATTCCTGATCGGTAAAATTCTTTCCCGACTGTCTCCCTAGATCGCGAATGACTTCCTTCAATCCGGCATCAGTCTTCAACTTATCCTTCGGTATTGACCTGACGAAGCTAAGCAGCTTGCCCAAATCCACGGCTATCCCCCCTGGTATAGTTTGTTCCTTTCACTCTATGTCAGGAATAGCGGGATGGATTGGTCATCTGTCCCTAAGCACACAAAAAAACGAGGGATGCTTGTCGCACCCCTCGTCCATTCAGTCAAACTTATTCAGCTTTGTCAGCCAGTTTGTAGTCCACGTTGCCCAGGCCGTCTACGATTACACCAGTAACCTTGTCATTTTGTACCCAAGATTGCGTGTAGAAGTAGATTGGCATGATTGGCATGTCATCCATCAGGATTTTCTCAGCATCAGCCAGGATAGCTGCGCGTTTTGTCGGATCCATTTCCAAAGAAGATTGGTTCAGCAATTCTTTGTACTTCGGATTTTCCCAGTTGGTGTCGTTGTTGCCACCTTTTTTATCCTTGTACAGCTCCAGGAAGTTGATTGGATCGTTGAAGTCACCCAACCAGCCCATACGACCGATTTGGTAGTTTCCTTGGTGCAGGTCCTCGATATAGACTTTCCACTCTTTGTTTTCCAGTTTTACATCGACGCCCAGGTTTTTCTTCCATTGGTCTTGGATTGCTTCTGCAATCTTTTTGTGACCTTCGGATGTGTTGTAGGAGAGTGAAACAGTAGGCATAGAGGTAAGGCCCTCTTCCTTCATACCCTCTTCCAGCAATTTTTTCGCTGTTTCGATATCATTGTCTTTGAAGTAGCCATCTTTGTTCAGCGCCATGGATGGTGGCACTGCACCTGTAGCTGGCAGTTGACCTGCTTGCAGTACGTTGTCGATCAGAGCTTGACGATCGATCGCGTAGGCAAATGCTTTACGGATTTTCACGTTGTTAAACGGTGGTTTCTCCGTATTGAATTTGTACCAGTACGTACCTGCAGTTGGCTGGGTTTTCATTTTTCCGGAGTCTTTCAGAGCCGGAATCGCGTCAGTTGGAAGCGCGCTGGTTGGAGCGCCTGCCCAGTCGAGTTCACCGTTGTCATACATGGACAGCTCTGTATTCTCGTCTTCTACCATGGAGAATTCGATCTTGTCCAGTTTTACGTTGTCTTTATCCCAGTAGTTGTCGTTTTTCTCAACAACCAGTTTGTTTTTGTGCTCCCAGTTGGTCAGTTTGAACGGTCCGTTACCCACGTGAGTAGCAGCATCGCCAGCCCATTTCTCATTGGCTTCCACTACTTTTTGGTTCACTGGATAGTAAGTGTAGAATGCTGTCAGCTCTGGGAAGAACGGAGTTGGGTTTTGCAGGGTTACTTCGAGTGTTTTGTCGTCGAGCGCTTTTACCCCTACATCGTCCATTTTTGCTTCGCCTTTGTTAAAGGCTTCACCATTTTTGATGTAGTAGAGTTGGTATGCATAGTTGGAAGCTGTTTTTGGATCCAGCGCGCGTTTCCAAGCGTATTCAAAATCGCCCGCCGTTACAGGATCACCATTGCTCCATTTTGCATCGCGCAATTTAAAAGTATATTTTGTACCGTCTTCGGATACTTCGTAGCTTTCCGCAGCCGCTTCATGTACTTTTCCATCTTCACCTGTACGGGTCAGACCTTCAAAAGTAGCACGGATGATAGTACCGGAAGTGGAATCCTCTGCGATACCCGGGTCAGCCGTAGGTGGTTCCGAATGCAAGTTTACTTTCAATACTTTAGGACCAGTTGCAGGAGCTTCAGCATTGCTGCCTTGGTTGTTATCTGCTGGTGCTGCTGAGTTACCACCACAACCTGCAAGTGCTGCTCCCAATACGAGGATCGAACTCATCGCCAAGAAGACATTCTTTTTCATTCAACTAAATCCCCCTTTTCTAAATCTTTTATCAATATACATCCATTTATATTATTTTTAAACATCTTTTAGAGTGATTTAATAAATTTTTATTTATTCATTAAGATTTATTGTCCAATTGTAAAAAATTATTTAAAATATGCGTTTTTTATGATATAGCTATACTTCCCTTTCCGCCACAATAAAAAAGCAGAAGCCGCAGGATTTCTCCTACAGCTTCTGCTTTTTGTTTGCATTTCATGTATTTGTCAGAATCTTACTCAACCATTTCCGCCCATTTCAGGTCGATGAAGCCGAGTCCGTCTACTTGTACGCCTTTTACCTTGTCGCTTTGCACCCAGATGTCTACGTCAGTGAAGAGAGGAATGAGCGGCATATCATCCATGAAAATGGTTTCTGCTTCTGCCAGGAGTTTGTTCCGTTTTTCTGGATCATTTTCCGATGCAGATTGTTTTAGCAATTCTTTGTAACGCTCATTTTCCCAGCCGGTGTCGTTGTTGCCTGTACTCTGGTCACGGAACATCTCCAGGTAGTTGATCGGATCATTAAAGTCTGCGTTCCAGCCAATCCGTGCGATTTCATAGTTCAATTGGTGCATATCATCCAGATGAACTTTAAACTCTTTGTTCATCAATTTCACATCGATGCCCAGTGCTTTTTTCCACTGGTCTTGAATCGCTTCGGCAATCTTCTTGTGACGGTCAGTCGTATTGTAAGACAGGGTAATGGTTGGCAATTGGTTCAGATTCAGTTCTTTCAAGCCCTCTGCCAGTAATTGCTTCGCAGTTTCTACGTCGTGGTCCTTGAAGAATCCATCTTTGTTGAGGATCATGGATTGCGGCAGCATCCCCATCGTTGGAACCTGCCCGACTTGCGTGATGTTGTCTACGATCTCTTGACGGTCTACAGCCATGGACAGGGCTTTACGGATCTTCACATTAGCCAATGGCCCCTTGGTGGTGTTCATTTTGTACCAGTACATCGTCGCTTTCGGATGAATCACCAGCTTGCCGGAATCTTTCAATGCAGGCACCGCATCTACAGGCAGTCCGCCGAGCGGTTGACCAGCCCAATCCAGCTCGCCGTTTTCAAACATCGACAGAGCGGTATTGTCGTCTTCGATCATGGCGAAATCAATTTTCGTCAGCTTCACTATGTCTTTATCCCAGTAGTTTTCGTTCTTTTCCAGGACAATTTTGCTTTTGTGCTCCCAGGCCGTCATTTTGAACGGACCATTGCTGACATGGGTAGCTGCTTCCATCGCCCAGTTTGGATCGGCTTCTACGACTTTTTTGTTTACGGGGAAGTACGTATAGAAGGCTGTCAGTTGCAGGAAAAATGGTGTCGGGTTTTCCAGCGTGACCTCCAGGGTATGGTCATCGAGCGCTTTGACGCCCAACTCGTCAACAGATACTTCACCTTTATGAACTTTCTCTGCGTTTTTGATGTAATACAGTTGGTAAGCGTATTCTGCGCCAAGATTAGCATCTAACACGCGCTTCCAGGCAAATTCGAAGTCGTGTGCAGTCACTGGATCTCCGTTGCTCCATTTGGAATCCCGCAGCGTAAAGGTGTACACGAGATTGTCATCAGAGAGCTTTACATCAGATGCAACCGAGTTCATTGGCTTGGAATTAGCATCCAGACGAGTCAAGCCGTCAAAAGTCGCACGGACGACTGCTCCGGAAGTCGCATCCTTCGCCAAGCCAGGGTCAGCCGTGGATGGTTCACTAGTCAAATTGGCTCGGAAAAGCTGTTCTACATTACTTGCAGGCGCTGCTGCCTCTTGCTTTGTCTCTCCTCCTGGCTGGGCAGGTGCAGTCGTTGGACTTCCGCCTCCCGAGCAGCCCGCCAGAATGGTTCCTACGAGCAAAGTAATACCCGCCAGCATGGAAATCTGTCTTTTCATTTCTGAATCCCCCTTTATCTGAAAAATCTTTTTCCATCAAAATATACTTGAGCGGGAAATCTTTGGGAATGGGTTTTGGATAGATTTCATTAAATTTTATGAATATTTATACAAATATGAATAAAAATAAAGCTTAACGGGTTTAAATGGCTGTCTTGACGGGAATTCTCCCTGATGAATTTTGTATTCTCAGGGAATAATGATTTATAGATAAAGAATTTATTGGAATTTTTCTCCCTATGGTGTCTCGGCATGATCTCGATCCAGAGAGTGGGTGAGCCATATCCTGTCGTTATGACCGTAGTAAATAATGGAGAAATCCCTTCCTTATAAAAAGGAAAAGACCCGGGTAGCCCGAGTCTCTTATCTTTACAATCTGATTATTCTGCAGCCGCATCAACATCCGCTTCTGCTGCCTCTTCCACAGCAGCTGCTTCCTCATCTTCAATGATGATGATTTCACCTTTTTCCAGGTAGTCGACTTTGGTGTTCAGCGTCTCCCCAATGAAACGCAGCGGCAGAAACACCCGTCCGTTTTTCAGAACCGGCTTTGTTTCCAACGTTACTTTTTGTCCATTGACTTCCGCTACACCGGAATCTAAGTAAAGCACGATCTTTTTGTCACCGCGCACCACTTCAACGACACGGGTCTCCGGTTTCCAAGCCACATCCGCATTTAGGGAAGCACTCACCGCACGTACTGGTACCAAAGCGCGGCCTTTGTCTCGGAACGGAGCTACGTCCATTAGCACTTCTTTCCCGTTGACGAATGCTTTCAGTCCGGAATTCCCTGCTTTTTGGTACAGTTCGCCCAGTTTTTCATAGCTTTTTTTGTCACCTGGCTTGTAAAAACGGTCCAGGAGTTCCTTTTGAACCTCAAGTGCTTGGTGCAGCTCGGACAATTGCTCCAAACGGCTCGTCAGATCTTCGTATTTTGCCTTCAAATCATCAGATACCACCAGATTTTTCTTCAACTGCACACGCATGTCAATTAGCTCTTTTTTTGCTTGCACGGCTTGTTGAATCGCGGCTTTTTTGGCTTCGTAATCAAAAGGGGCAATGCCTTTCTGGTTTTGCTCTTTTTGCAGCTTCTCCAGTTCTTTTTGCGCCTTTTCTTCCGCTTTCTTTTTATCCTCTTCCGCCTTTTTAGCGGCCTTGTCTATATCTTCCTGTGCTTTTTTGGCCTCTTTTTCAGCCTTCTCTTTTGCTTTCGCTGCTTCCTTTTCAGCCTTCTCGGCGTCCTTCTCCACTTTCTCTTTCGCCTTCTCTGCTTCCTTTTCAGCTTTTTCCTTCGCTTTATCCGCCTCTTTTTCAGCCTTCTCTTTTTCTTTTTCAGCTTTCTCTTTTTCTTTCTCTTTTTCCTTTTCTTCCTTCTCTTTGGCCTTTTCTTTCTCTTTTTCCGCTTTTTCGTTGGTCTTGTTCTCTTGCTTCGTTTGCTCTTTCCCCTTATCGCCTGCGTGCACACCTGCGATTGGCGAAACAGCCAACAAAGCAAGGATCAAGCTGGTTGAAATCAGTTTTTTCACTGCAATCCCCTCCACTTTTCATAAACAATTATCTTTTATATCGTCAAATATTTCACAAATAATTATATTTTTTAGCAGATAATGAAAAAGCCGCCGAGATCTCCCGGCAGCCTAAGGTTTAGCCTTTTTGTGTGCTTGTTGCAGTTTTTTCTTTTTCCACTGACTCTGGTGTCTCTGGTGTTTCTGGTGTTTCTGGTGTTTCCAGTCTTTCCTTAATATATTGCTGCACTTGCTCGACGTCCGGTACGAGCACAGATCCCGCTCGATGCGATTCGTGGAACATACCCATCGGAGGAAGCTGATAGTTGCCCGGATGGTCTGTATCCAGCTGCAGACCGAGAGCGGAGAGCTTGAGCATATCCATCGAGCTGATATTCGTCTGAATATAGGGTGTCACTTCCTTCAGAATCGTCGGCAATTGGAGCAGAGTCGTCCCCTGTTTCATTTGATTCGCGACAGCCGCCATCAGCTTGCGCTGGCGCTCGGTTCGTGTATAGTCAGAGGTAGCATCATGACGGAAGCGAACGTATTGCAAGGCTTTGTCGCCATCGAGTTTCTGCAACCCTTTTTTCAGATTGATATCGTAAACGCCTTTATCTGTCGGATCGTGGTAGTACATGTTTTTCTCCACATCCAATTCGACGCCGCCAATCGTATCAATTAGCGCCTTGAAGCCTTCGAAATCAGTGATGACATAGCGATTGACAGACAACCCTGTAAAATCGCTAACCGTCTGCATCGCCAGTTCGGGTCCGCCATTCACGACTGCAGCATTGATACGCGATTCACCGTAACCTGGGATCTCCACATAGGAGTCCCGTAAAATGGAGAAGAGATCATAGCGTTTGCTCTGCGGGTCCAGACTAACCAGCATCATCGAGTCGGATCGCGGCAACCCGCTATTGCGATTTCCCCTGCGGTCTACACCCATGAGCAGGATATTGACGCGATCTTTGCCGTCCCAGTGAGGAAGCTCCGCTGCTTTCGTCCACTCGCTGCTTCCTGAGGGAGGATCTGCCGGCTCGATCAGATTGGGTTGCTGGATTCCCTGCGAAAATTGGTAAAAGGCATATCCATAATAACCTGTCGCTCCTATGAGACAAAACAACAACAGGACGAGTAATTGTTTCCCGATTCGTTTCAAAAAAGACTCCACCTTTACTCTCTTTCATGCTTCACTTTGTTTAGTATACTCGAATCCCATTGACGTGGAGCAACCTATATTTGGGTGAGGTGAAGTCTTTTATTAAACATTTTAGTTTACAATGTTTATAAAATATTCTATAATTACATTATCCTACCAGTGAAGGTGAATTGTGATGATATCGCCATTTTCTCTTTTTCAGCGCTATCCCCGAGAAGCGATGCTGTTTCTGACCGCCAGTTTTATCAATGCTGCTGGCAGCGCGTTTATGTGGCCGTTGACGACATTATATGTGCATACGATACTCGGACGAACGATGACAGAGGCTGGGTTTGTGCTCATGCTGCAATCCATTGCCGGAATCTTCGGCCAGTTCGTCGGCGGTTCGCTTTTTCATCGCCTGGGGGCAAAACGTCTCATCGTTGGTGCCTTATTCCTGCAGGGACTTTTTCAGCTCTCCATCCCCTTGACCCAGAGCTGGCCTATGTACTTGGGAATCATGATGTGCCTGGGCTTTACGTATAATTTGTCGGCACCTGCGATTCAAGCATTTATCGGCTTTCGCTGGAAAGAACAGCGTCGCGAGATCTTTAATATCGTCTATGTTGGGAATAATATGGGCATGGCGATCGGAACGGCAATGGCAGGCTTGATTGCAGCTTTTTCCTTCCAATTGACCTTTTTTATCAACGGCGTCAGTACCTTGCTGTTTGGCCTCTTCTTCTTCCTGATCATGAAGCATGTTTCCCATGAAGACTTGGTCGGCAAGGATCATGAACAAGCCGCCAAGCGAAGCGGTACCGAAACCCTGCGCCTTCTGCTCAACTATCGGGTATATTTGTTCATGGCGATTGGCGGAGGCTTCATTTTCTTCTCCACCACGGTATGGAACACGGGAGTCGCGCCTTTTCTGACCAGCCAAGGCATGCCATTGTCAGCTTATAGCTGGCTGTGGACGGTAAACGGGATTATCATTTTCGCTGGTCAGCCCGTGATTTCCTGGGTCAAACGAATGCTCCTGCGACAAAATCTGTCCGCTCAGCTGGTCGCCAGTGCATTTGCTTACGGCTGTGGCTTTGCCTTCATGCTTTTCCTGCACGATAGCTATGCTGCTTTTATTACCGGCATGGTGATTACGACCTTCGGCGAAATGATGATTGCTCCCACGATTCCTACCTTTATCTCGGAACGGACGGGAGAGATGGCTCCCTTTTACCTCGGAGTGGTCGGCTCGATTACGGCAGTGGGGCGTCTGTTAGGGCCGCTTGCCTTGGGCTATGTGTACGATCAAGGCGGGGTTGAATCGAGTTTGTTGATCTCTACCATCGTATCGTTTGCAGCGGTCCTCCTTTGTCTGCTTCACGCGTTTTTGCAACGGGATCAGCAGAAGATGATTACGAATACACATTAATTTTGCAGAGATTATTTAGTAAAAATAGAACGCTCACTCCCGACGTGGGGGTGAGCGTTCTTTTGTGAGCGTTCTTTTGTGATCATCTAGTAAACTCTGGGACAAGTAAGCGACTTTCCATTTTCCTCTGGGCCAATTTGCAGTAGAAATGGTACTGCTACATGACTCCAAGCCTCAGGGGACGGTGCTGCCCCTACCTCATCCGGTGAACACTGCCGAAGCATAGTGGTGTCAATACTCCCTCCTGGATCAAGTGCCACTACGGCCATCCCATCCGGCAGCTCCTGGGCAAGTGATTGTGAAAGGCCTTCTACGGCAAACTTGGAAGCACAGTAAGGAGCAAGCATTCCTTCCCCGTGCCGTCCCCAGTAGGAGCTGATGTTGACAATCACACCATTTGCCCGCTCCACCATCGCTGGGACAAAAGCACGTATCACACGGAAGACCCCGTTCACATTCACATCCATAACGGCAGCGAATTCTTTTTCCTCGATATGAAAAAGCGGATTGTTGTCATTGATGATAGAGGCATTGTTGATTAGCATATCAGGAGCTCCAAAACGCTGGATCACTTCCTCTGCCCACTTCCCCACCTCTTCATAATCTGCTACATCCACAACCGAAAAATGATGTGCTTCACCAAATTGTCGACGCAGTTCCTCCACTGCTTCCACCGAGCGCCCGCAACCCGCTACCATCCAATCGAGTTCGTGAAATCGATCCAGCATCGCACGGCCCAATCCGCGTGTAACACCGGTTACCACTGCCAATCTCCTCTTCCCCAAGTAATTGCACCACCTTATTATACTTTTTAAACAATTTAGTATATTATAAGGGTAAAAAAAGTTTCATTCAACCTTTTTTTGGAAAACAGGATTATCCCTGATCTGCTATTATAATCGTGGAGGGATGCAAAATGAGTGAATTGAACGCATTGTTTCGCAAGAGAATCGGCCTTCCTGAAAATGACCCGCTTACCTATAAGAATTTGGATGAAGTGCTTGAAAAAACAGCGATATCCATCCCATTTGAAAATCTGAGCATCATCCAAAAGAACGCTGCTGACATCTCCGAGGATCACCTCATGATAAAAATTCTACGACAAAACCAAGGCGGGCTTTGCTACGAGCTGAACCCGATCCTGTATCTGTTTCTTAAGGAAAACGGCTTCGATGTAGATCTAACCAATGGAGTGGTGTACCAAAAGGATAAGAAGGCGTATCAGAAAATGGGCAGAACTCATGTCGCGATCCTTCTCAGACAGGATGAGAAAACCTATCTTCTCGATACGGGTTTCGGTGGAAATTTACCTTTGAAACCTGTCCCCCTCACCGGAGAGATCATCCGTTCTGGCAATGGTGAATTTCGGATTAAAAAAGAGATTACCGAACACGGTGATCATATTCTTGAATGTAAGCTGAAGCACAAGGACCCTGATTGGAGAATCGGCTACGCTTTCGACTCCCGGGTCAGACTGGCTGATTTGTCCGCCTGCACGTTCATACAACAGATCATTGCCGAACATCCTGATTCTCCTTTTAACAAAACGCCGCTAATCACAAAATTGACAGAAACAGGAAGCCTAACCTTGACCAACAAATCGTTTACACAGTGGGAAAATGGAAGCATGACCAAAGAAGACATCGAAGGAGAAAAGTTCCCCGAGCTTGCAAAGAAACTGTTCTCGATCTCGTTGTCGTAACAGCCATACTCATACAAAAAGCGCCCTTCCAAGGAAGAGCGCCCTTTTGTATGTCCTGATCTTATTCGCTGTACTTGTCGTACGCGCTGGTCAGCAGATTCGCGATCGATTGCAGATCGTTGTTCTCGATCTGATGGCGTTCGATCATCGTCATGATTTTGCCGTCTTTCATGATGGCAAAGGATGGGGAAGACGGCGCATAGCCTTCAAAATACTCGCGGGCTTTAGCAGTCGCTTCTTTGTCTTGTCCGGCAAATACCGTATAGAGGTGATCCGGCTTTTTCGCGTGGTTCAGGGAATGCACCACGGCTGGGCGGGCCAGTCCTGCGGCACAACCACAGACAGAGTTCACCACGACCAGAGTGAGTCCTTTTTCGTTTGGCAGTGTTTGTTCTACTTCTTCGGTGCTGCGAAGCTCTTGAAAACCGTTGCGGGTCAGCTCATCGCGCATCGGCTGGATTACTTGGCTCATGTATGCTTCATAAGACATCATCGGGCAGTCTCTCCTTTATTCTCATTTCCGTTATCTCTATTATAACCCCTTCATTCCCAGAGGAGAATCAGGAAGTGTGTTGCGCTACACTTCCATTAGAATGGTAAGGATCATCGGGTTGCGTCCCGTTTTTTCATAGATGAACGGCTTGATTACTTCGTTGATCTGCGATTTCAGCTCGGACCATTCCTTGATCTTCTTCTCCAATGCTTCTTGCAAGCGTTGGCGGACCAAGGCCGTCGCTTCCTGGATCAGCGATTCGGAACCGCGCACGTAGACGAAGCCGCGGCTGACGATATCGGGACCGGTCAGGATCTTGAAGTTCTTCATGTCGAGGCTAACGACGACGACCATCAGGCCATCCTCTGCCAAATGCTTGCGGTCGCGCAAAACAATGTTCCCGACGTCTCCGATGCCGCTGCCGTCGATCAGAACGATACCAGCTTGTACCTTGCTGAGCCATGCCTTTTCCCGCGTGCAGTTGAGTACCTCTCCATTGTCCATGATGAAAATATTGCTCTCATCGATGCCTACCTGCTGTGCCAGCTTGGAGTGCGTCTTCAGCATCCGGTACTCCCCATGGATCGGGATGAAGTAGCGTGGACGGATGAAGTTGAGCATCAGCTTCAGCTCTTCGCTGCTGCCGTGACCCGAAGCGTGAATGTCAAATACATGACTCAAGATGACATTGGCTCCTGCGCGGTACAGCTTGTCAACGGTCCGGCTCACATTGACTGTGTTCCCCGGAATCGGGGACGCGGAGATAATGACCGTATCTTCCGGATAGATGGAGACTGTGCGATGCGATCCGGATGCAATCCGCGTCAGGGCCGCCATCGGCTCTCCCTGGCTTCCGGTACAGATGATCAAGACCTGATTGTCGGCATAGTTGTCGATATGCTTGATGTCAATCAGCATACCCTCCGGCATCTGAATATAGCCCAGTTCTTGTCCAATCAAAAAAACCTTTTCCATACTGCGACCGATCACCGCTACTTTACGATTGCATTCCTGTGCTGCATCGACGACTTGTTGCAGACGGTGTACGTTGGAAGCAAAAGTAGCCAAAATGATCCGTCCGCGCGCTTTTTGCACGACATCCAGAATACCCTCGCCCACAGTGCGCTCCGATGCGGTAAAACCAGGACGCTCACTGTTCGTACTATCCGAGAGCAGCGCCAAAACATCTCCGCTCGCGCCAATGCGGGCAATTTTGCCGTATTCGGTCGTCTGCCCAACAGGCGTCATGTCGAACTTGAAGTCTCCCGTATGGATGACCATGCCCTCTGGCGTATGTACGACGATGCCGAACGAATCCGGGATGCTGTGATTGGTGCGGAAAAAAGATGCTTTTAGTTTCCCAAAAGGAATCTCTGTGTCTTCCGAAATCGGAATCATCGTCACGTCGTTGTGCATGCGGTGCTCTTCCAGCTTCGCCTTGACCAAGCCCAGGGTAAGACGACCGCCGTAGATCGGCACCTTGATTTGCTTCATTACATAAGGAATCGCCCCAATGTGATCCTCATGCCCGTGCGTCAGCAGCAAGGCCTTGATCTTGTGCTGATTTGCAACCAGATAGGAAACATCGGGAATGACAAGGTCGATCCCAAACATCTCGTTCTCCGGAAATTTTACCCCACTGTCAATGATGATGATTTCATCCTCGTACTCGACGCAATACATGTTTTTTCCGATCTCGCCGAGTCCGCCCATCGCGAAAATCTTAACGTCGCTCAAACTCTTTCCTCCTAGCATCATCGTGCATGATTTTGGGAACCCGAACCAAGCATGCCATTTCTATTGTATCACAACGGAAGGCATTCGTTTCATCTAGCTTTGCCAATCCTTGGCGATTCCCTACCTTGGAATTGGGCTTTTTTTTAGGAGGTGTTGGTCGGACTGTGGTGGAGAAGAGGAAAAAGAAGAAAACGCTTCAGGCGGCTTGGTCAAGATCCCAAATGCCTTTTGCTTTTTTCTTCTTTTTCCTCAGCAGCTCCACGTCTCCCCCGGACTTTTTCAAAAAAATGATGAAAAAACGCCCGCCAGCTCTCGCTTTACCAAGCAATCGCAAGTGGGCGCTTTGTTATTATTTTGCCAGAATGGCCATCTCTTTCATCATCAAATCCATATCCATATCCGCTGCCATGCCGTACGCCTGGCGCATAGTGCCGTCTGCATCGACCAGAAACATGCGGGCTGTATGGGTAATCGAGTAGCCAGTTGGGGAATTCTCGTCTGGCAGCTTCATGACACCCATGCCGAAATCTTTGGTGACGGTCTCGATCGCCGCGTCGTCGCCGCGCAGGAACTTCCAGCCGCTTTGATCTGCGTGGAATTTGTCCGCGTATGTCTGCAGCACTTCTGCGGTGTCAAACTCTGGATCGAACGTGATGGTGACGAATTCTACCTTGTCGCCGAACAGGTTCTTTTCCTTGAGCTGCTCTTGCAGCTGGGACATGTTGTAGGTCGTCGCCGGACAAATATCCGGGCAATTGGTAAAGATGAACTCGACCAGACGCACTTTCCCCGCGCTTTCCGAGAAGGTATATTTCGAGCCGTCTATATTATCCAGAGTAAAATCATTCAAAGCCTTGATGACCGGAATCTGTGATTTTTGCATGTACGGATAGCCGATCACAACGATGATCGCCAGAATCAAAATGCCTGCCAATACGGGAAACCAGTGCATTTTCACTGATGTTTCCTGTTGCTTACCTTCACTCACACGAACTTCCTCCCCATGCTTTTCCCCGGGCTTCTCTTCTCCCGATCCCAAACCTTCGGGCTGCCCGATTTAGGATTCCTCTTTTTCTCCTGGCCAAGCGAGCATCCCGCCGACCATGTTGGCTACATCAAAACCCATCTCCTGCAGGTACTCCGTCGCACGATGGCTGCGGGCACCGCTGCGGCATACCATCACGACTGGCGTGCTCTTGTCCAGCTCATCGACGCGATGCGGCAAAAAACCGAGCGGGATCAGCTTAGCCTGTTTGATATGACCAGCGTTCCACTCATCCACTTCGCGCACGTCAATCACTTGTACCGGCTCGCCAGACTCCAGTTTTTTCTCCAATTCCTCAGGTGTAATCTCTTTTACTTGGTCGCTCATGTGGACCCTCCTATATATGATTGATTCAAGGTCTTTTTTCCCCATCATCATATCATATGCTCCCTTCATTTTCTAACGGGACGACCCTCTACATAACGCGCGTCAAACAAGAACAAGCGCATCAGCAAAATCAGGGAAGGAATCAACAGGAACAGACCTGCGATCAAACCGATCACCAGCGCTTGGCTCATGGCCGGACTAGCGATGCTGTCCGCAATGGTGATATAGGGATACAGCAGATAAGGCAAGTGAGACTGACCGTATCCGAAGAACGCAAAGGCAAATTGCAGCATCACCAGGATAAAAGCCCAGCCGTAATTGCGCTTCTTCAGCTGCAGGGCGAGCGCTCCGCAAAAGCACGCAAAGGAGAGCAGGAACATCCAGCTCACATCCATCATGTTGGCGAAATGCTCCGGATTGTGCTGATGGATGGACAGAAAGACGAGAAAACTGGCAAAGATCGTCGGCAGGCTCCATGCCACCGCGTACGAGCGCAGCAGTTTGACAGCTGCCGTATCTTTGGCGCGATCTGCATAGTACGTCAGAAAGCTCGCGCTGATAAACAGCACACTGACGATCGCGAGAAAAACGACCACCCAGGAATACGGGCTAGTGAAGAGCTTCCCCGTCAGCAGTACAATCTCATCCCCCGTTTTTTCCAGAAAGCCGCCCTCGGAAATCGTCAGGACCGTCGCCAATGAGGCGGGAATAAACAGGCCAGTGACTCCGTACACGAACTGATACGCCTTGCTGTTGCGGGCTCCGTAATGCGCGAAGGCATAAAAGGAGCCGCGCAGCGATTGCAGCACCAGGAAAATGCTGCCGGGCACCAAGAGGGCTGTGCCGTAGTAGTAGGCCGTGTCGGGAAAAAACCCGATCAATCCGATCATAAAGAAGATCAGAAAGACGTTGGTCACTTCCCACACGGGGGACAGATAGCGCGAAATGATTCCATTGACGATATGGTCGCGTCCTGTCAGATTGCAGTAGTAGGCAAAAAATCCTGCGCCAAAGTCAATCGACGCGACGATCAAATACCCGTACAAAAAGATCCACAACACGGTGATGGCCAGCGTTTCCAGTGGCATGAAAAGCTCCCTCCTTTGATCGCTTTTACAGCTCTGCCTCGGCTGGTTTGTTCTTGAACATTCGCTTTAGGACAAGTGTGCAGACGACCGCCAGGAATGTGTACAGCAGGAAGAACAAGATCAGCATTTCCCCGACGTTGTCTGCTTTCGTCGCGGCATTGGACGTCTTCATGTAACCGACCAGAATCCAGGGTTGCCGTCCCACTTCCGAGAAAATCCAGCCCAGCTCAATCGCCAGCATGGACAGCGGTGCTCCCCAGATGATTAAGTGCATTAGGTAGCGCGGCACCTCCCCTTTTTTCCATCGCTTGTATGCAAAGTAGACAAGCGGGACCACCAGCAAATACATCCCAATGACGACCATGCCATCGAACAGGTAGTGGATAAAGAGGGGCGGCCACAGCTCTCTTGGGATCTGATCCAGCCCGATCACTTCCCCGGTTGGTGTATTGGTAGCCAGGATGCTTAGCGCATACGGGATTTTCAGGCCGTATTTTACCTCATTCGTAACCGGGTCCAACACGCCCCCAAGAATCAGCTCTGCCTCAGGCTTCGTCTCAAAATGCCATTCCGCTGCGGCGAGCTTGGCTGGTTGGTACTCCGCGAGGAATTTTCCCGCAATATCTCCCCACACTGCTGTTCCAATCGCAAAGATCAGACTGAGAACCATGGTGAAGTTCAACGCTTTTTTATAGTAGACATGCTTGTTGCCCTTGAGAATCTTCCACGCCGCGATCGCCGCCAGGATAAACGCAGAGACCGTATAGGCCGACAGGATCATATGCCCTGCTTTGGATGGCGTAGCCGGGTTAAACATGGCCGCCAGCGGTTGAATATCGACGATCGATCCATTCTCCAGCGTAAAGCCTTGCGGGGTATTCATGAACGCATTGACCGTCATGATGAAAAAAGCGGAAGCTGTTGACCCGAGAATCACGGGAAGCGAAAACAACCAGTGAATATACGGATTTTTGAAACGATCCCAGGTATACAGATATATCCCCAGAAAGATTGCCTCGAAGAAGAAGGCAAACGTCTCCAGGAAGAGCGGTAGCGCAATTGCTTCCCCCGCTACTTTCATAAAGCTGGGCCAGAGCAGGCTAAGCTGCAAGCCAATACAAGTACCGGTCACGACACCGACAGCGACCGTCACGGTAAAGCCCTTCACCCAACGCTTCGCCATCAGCGTATACATCGGGTCTTTCTTGCGGATGCCCAGCCATTCTGCGATCGAGATCAAGACTGGAATCCCGACCCCCATCGCAGCAAAAATAATATGAAAGCCGAGTGTCAGTGAGGTTAAAAGACGTGCCAACATTGTATTATCCAGTTCCATTTCTTCTCTCCCCCTCAGGCTTTTCGTTTGTCTGAACTGCTTATGTGAAGCGTATCACAAGGGGGATGGAAAACCCTTCATGTCAACAAAGTGTTTGTGAACGAGGGGAGGCTAAAGGGTTACAAATTGAAGGCAAAGCTCTCTTGCTATGTGATTTTAAAATTACTATTAGTAATTAACTTGTTTGTTTAAAGTAAGTTATTTATAATAAATTGAGAAATAGGGATAGGAGGGACGAGAATGGGTACTTGTAAATGCGGTCAAACCAAAAACGCAAACGGCAACTGCGACGGAACACACGCAACCATCAAAAAAGACTAAGCGAAAAAACAAAAAAGAGGATGGCAGATCAACTGCTCTCCTCTTTTTTCATGCTTGTCGGGCGATCGCTTTCACAAAATCCCCAAAAGCCACTCTGATAACTTACATTTCCCCCATTGACAGAGGAATAGCAATTCCATACAATTGTGATAACAATCAGAAAACAAGTTTTTCATCAAGAGTGGTGGAGGGACAGGCCCGATGAAACCCGGCAACCTGCATGTCATATGCGAGGTGCCAATTCCTGCAGAATCCAATCTGTTGATTCTGGGAGATGAATGTAAGCATACGGCATGTCCGGAGCCTTCTTCTTCCCAGGAGAAGGCTTCGTTTTTTTTCATATTTCCGCAGAAAAAAGGAGAGATAATCATGTCTGATCAACAACAATGGAAACCAGAGACCCTCGCGATCCATGGAGGGCAAGAGGTAGACCCCGCCACAGGTTCCAGAGCCGTCCCGATCTACCAGACTAGCTCGTATGTGTTCCGCGATACAGAGCATGCAGCCAACCTGTTCGCGCTCAAGGAATTGGGCAATATCTATACGCGGATCATGAACCCGACACAGGATGCCTTCGAGAAGCGCGTCGCCCTGTTGGAAGGCGGCGTAGGGGCACTGGCTACCTCATCCGGTCAGGCAGCGATCACCTTCTCTATCCTCAATATCGCCCAGGCCGGAGATGAAATCGTCTCCTCCAGCAGCTTGTACGGCGGAACTTATAATCTATTTGCACATACGCTGCCGCGCTTGGGCATCAAGGTACACTTCGTGGATCAATCCAATCCGGAGAACTTCCGCGCATACATCAACGACAAGACAAAAGCAGTCTTCGTCGAGACGATTGGCAATCCCCGCATCAACGTAGCGGATCTCGAAGCCATCTCAGAAATCGCGCATGACAACGGTATTCCACTGATCGTGGACAATACCTTCGCCTCGCCGATCCTCTGCCGCCCATTCGATCATGGAGCTGATATCGTCGTTCACTCCGCGACCAAATTTATCGGAGGGCATGGCACCGCAATCGGCGGCATCATCGTCGATTCCGGCAAATTCAACTGGGACAACGGCAAATTCCCGGGACTGACGACGCCAGACCCTAGCTACCATGGCGTTGTGTATACCGAAGCGCTCGGACCCTTGGCTTATATTCTCAAGGCTCGCGTGCAACTGCAGCGCGATATTGGGGCGGCTGTCGCGCCATTCAATTCCTTCTTGTTCTTGCAAGGCCTGGAGACGCTACATCTACGCATGGAGCGTCACAGCCAAAACGCGCTGGCTGTTGCACAATTTTTGGCTAGCCATCCAGAAGTGGAATGGGTCAATTATCCAGGGTTGGAGACCGACTCCGAATATGAGCTGGCGAAAAAGTATCTGCCTAAAGGTGCCGGTGCGATCCTCACGTTCGGCATTCGCGGCGGCGTGAAGGAAGGGCAAAAGCTGATTGAATCTGTGAAGCTGTTCTCCCATCTTGCCAACGTGGGTGATTCCAAATCGCTGATCATTCACCCTGCGAGTACGACCCACCAACAGTTGACGGAAGCGGAGCAAGTCGCAGCTGGCGTCTCTCCAGGCATGGTTCGCCTGTCTGTGGGAACCGAAGCGATTGAGGATATCATCGGAGATTTGGAGCAAGCTCTGCACAAAGCCATCGCTGTCCGCGTCTAATTGCATCCAATTCTCAAAAATGGGGCTTTCCTGCAAGCAAAACACTTGCGGAAAAGCCCCTTTCTTATTGACCGGCTGGATTGTTTTCTTCCCTCAGCCGCTCCAGGATACGCCGCTTACGGTACAGCATCATCCCCGCTTCTGCCACATCCTGTACAGTCGAACGATTCAGATATGCCCCGAACAGGATTCCGGCTATCGGCACCAACTGGAATAATTTTTTCCAACCGAAGTTTTCCGTGTACGTCACCACCACTTCCCGCCATCCCTGCAACTGTGCGATCACATCTTTTTGAGCGCTAGGGTCGTCAAAGCGGGACAGCTCGGCTAAAATGGCTTTTTTTCCTACGATATCCGAAGAGGCAAACTGCAGGCATTTCACCACGAACAGCCGCTCCTTCTTCTCGTTCGGACGATAGCCGTAGCAAAGAGCAATCTCTTGCAGGATTTTTAGCGATGTTCCCAGCAGCAAGGGTATATCCAACGCTAATGTGAAGATCCCCCCGATTCCGGTCGTCGCTCCTTGAACGGTTGCAAAGTTTGCGCGAGACTCTCTCAGCTCCATCGCCACTTCATTCATCAGCGCAAGTGGTGCTTCCGCAACCTCCTCGAACCCGATGACAGCTGCTTTCTCTGGTTTCAGCCGCTTTTGAAACCTTTGGTAGATGGGCCCGGCCTGTACTAGGTAGGTTCCGCCCGTTTCCAAAAAAGCGGTCATTTCATCCACTGCTGTCCCCAGCTTTTCTCTCACGAAAGCGGGCGTGATGCGATCCAAAAGTACAAACGGCAGCCTGCCCAGCTTCTCCCAGAACCACAAATCGTTCTGATCGCGCTCCCAAACTTCCACTTCCTTCAATGCCTGTAGCAACGTCTCTCTCGACTCCATGCGTTGCAGTTCCCCCCTGGATTTCCCGCACTTTGTAACCTTTCTTACGATGCCCCGCTTCAAATGTTTCAACTTGTATGAGCACAGCGATGGTACGAACATGGATAAAAAAGGAGGATTCGTACGAATTATATAGAATTTAATATTCGATAAACATAGAACAAATCGATCCATTCCTATGAAAAGAGTGATCCAATGAAACATTTGAACATGGGCAGAAGCCGTACTACGTATCAAGTCGAGCTGTATCATTCTCCACTATTGGAAGCAGCGTTGGGAATCGCTGCAGCCACCTATGATTCCATCCACCCTACTTTAGAAAAGCCGCCTTCCTACTGGCAACAGATGTTGACCGACCTCCCTCCTGAGGTCCGGTCGGAAGTGGCCTATGCAACAGAACACAACACTTGGAAAACGCTGATGCAGCTGCTTCATGTCCAAACATTTGCCGATCTGGAAGCGTTTCTGGCTTTCCTCCAACAAGTAACCGCAGATGAGCTGCGCTACCTGGCCTTGCCCTTTCTTGGAGATGAGCACCAGTCCGCCCGACGCAGAGCAGCGGCAGGCAGCGATGCGGATATCCTCTCCTTGATCCAGGCGTGTCAAGGACATCTGTTTTTCCCTGCCTACATCTCGCATGTGACCTCTGCAGATCCGGAAGAGCTGCGCAGGCATCTGAGTGTTTTGATGAAAGGGTGGTATCTGACACATATCAAGCCGCGTGAGCCCGAAATCACCTGGATGCTCGAACGTGACCGGGCACAAAAAGAAGCTCAGCTGGGAAAATTGTCGCCAGAAGAACTTGTTGCCTTTGCAACAGACGGGGATTATCCTCCTGAGCCTTCTGTGTCTCGTGTATTGCTCATCCCTCAAGCTATCTACCGGCCCTGGACAGTACAGGCTGACGCGGAAGCTACAAAAATCTTCTACTACCCCGTAGCTGAACAATTTTTGTTCGAGCAAAATGATCCGTATCGCCCTCCGCAATCGCTTGTACAAATGATGAAGGCCATGGGCGATGAGCACCGGCTACGACTGGTCAAGATCCTTGCAGAACAGGAAAAAAGTCTGCAGGAATTGACCGAACAACTGCAGCTTGGAAAATCAACGGTACATCATCACCTTTCCATGCTGCGCTCTGCCCATCTGGTAGAAACGGTCGGCACCAAATACAGATTGAGAAGAGCTGCCATGGACAGGCTTTCCCTGCTGTTAGAAGATTTCATCGATGGCCACCGAACAGGGGAGGAATCCATTTGACAACATCGCCGCTTTTGCGCCAACGTCCTTTCCTGTCGATCCTGCTGGGTCAACTCGTTTCTGAGCTGGGGGCCACACTAGGTACTTTGGCTACTAGCTGGCTAATCTTTCAGGCAACTGGCTCCTATACAGCTGTCGGAGGACTTTGGCTGCTCTATTTCTTGCCCTCCCTTGCCCTGCAATTGATCGCGGGTCCTTACCTAGATCGTTGGGATAAAAAACGTGTTCTGGTATTTTGCCAGTGGATGCGTGGCGGTGCCTTTTGCCTTTCCTTTGCCGTACTGCTCTTTTGGCCAGAAGTACAATGGCCTTTTTACCTCACTTCTCTGATCAATGGACTGATCCAACCGCTCTATGTGCCAGCCAGTCAGTCCCTGCTCCCTTCCATCGTGAAAAAAGAGCAGTTGGTAAGCGCCAATGCGACACTTGATGGTGTCCTGCGCATGGCGATGATTGGTGGTCCAGTCCTGGGCGGTGCGATTGTCGTCTCATTGGAGGGCATCTGGGTTCTGGCTTTGGTGGCGATGAGCTTTGTCATCAGTGGGCTTCTTTTGCTGAACAGCCCTATCCACGCACAAGAGAAAAAGGTAGCAAAACAGCCATGGGTCACGATGTTTCTAGCCGGCCTGCATGTTTTTCGGGAGCAGCCGTTGCTGTTATGGCTGGGTGTTTTTTTGGCTGTCGTCCAATTTGCTGTGGGGATTACTCTGGTCCTGACGATTCCCTACGTGGTGGACGAGCTAAACGGCACTTCGCTGCATGTGGGGCTGTTCCAGGCTGGTTTTCCGCTCGGGTATTTGCTTGGCACGCTGCTCGTTTCGCCCTTTTCTGCCAAGTATCCAAAAATACACCTCCTTATGCTCGGCTCCATCGCGATCGGTGGCGCGACCTTCATCGCGCTCGGCTTCGTTCAACACGTATGGGTCGCCATTGTGATCGAGGTCATCGCCGGGATTGTCGCCCCCTTCTTTCATGTTCATAGCACCAGTCTGTATCAGCGCTCGGTCCCGCCTGAGTTGATGGGACGCGTTTTTTCCGTCAGGCTTTTGATCATGCGATTGACCATGCCTTTGGGGGTATGGCTGGGCGGTCAGCTAGGGGAGTCTGTCGGGATACGTCCGCTTTATATCGGCATGGGGGCATTGATCACGGCTGTCGCGTCGCTAGGATTGTTCCTGCCTTATTTTCGGGCTTTACAGCAATCTTCTGTTATTGATAAAAAATTCTAAAATTTGGCAAATCCTCTTTTCGGTACGGTATAATAAGGGTCGGGTCATCCCCCTAGATTCTGAATAAAAGGAGCGTTTATATGCCCCAGTCTTCCTTGGATATATTGCTGAATACCATGAATCGTGTCATTGTCGGAAAAGACAAACAAATTCGCCTGCTGGTCACCGCTCTTCTTGCCCGCGGTCACGTCCTGCTGGAAGATCTCCCCGGCATGGGGAAAACGGTACTTGCCAAAACATTGGCTCAGTCAATCGGCGGCACCTACAACCGCGTTCAATTTACGGCCGACCTGCTGCCATCCGATATCGTCGGTCTGCATATCTACAATCAACGCAGCAACGATTTTGAATTGCGCAAAGGACCTGTGTTCGCCGACATTCTGCTGGCGGACGAGATCAACCGCGCTACCCCCCGCACCCAGTCCGGCTTGCTGGAATGTATGGAAGAACGACAAGTGTCGATCGAAGGCGTGACTTTGCCGCTCTCTCCCGCGATGCTAGTCATCGCGACGCAAAACCCGATTGAATCAGAAGGAACCTATCCATTGCCTGAAGCGCAGCTGGACCGTTTTTTATTTAAAATCTCTCTGGGTTACGGCAATCGGGAGGATTCCCGTGAAATCCTGCGCCGCTTCCGCAGCCAATCCCCGCTCGACGCGGTACAGCCTGTCATCTCTGTCGAAGAGATTGTCGCTTTGCAGCAGGAAGTAGCCAAGGTACACGTCAGCGCTACGGTGGAAGAATATGTGATCGACCTGACCGAAGCCACACGCGACAATCGCTCGATCGAGATCGGCATCAGTCCCCGCGCCATGCTCGCATTGGTCCGTTGCGCACAGGCGGCGGCTTTCCTGGATGGACGCAGCTTTGTCCTGCCCGATGATGTGAAAAGCGTCTTCCCCAGCCTGGCTACGCACCGAATCCGGCTTTCGATGGAAGCGGAGCTGCATGTCACGGAAGAGGAAGTCATCACGCAAATTCTGCAAACGGTTCCGACTCCGGTCGAAGAAAGTGTGTAAGCGATGAATGCAAAGCAGCCCCTCCAATTAATCGGCTTTTTCTTACTGTTCGGCGCGCTCTTTTCCGGGAGCTGGTTCCTCTGGCTCTTCGGCGGGCTGTTCTTTTTCCTTCCGGCCGCACAGGATTGGTGGCAAGCGCGGCTCAGCCGCTGGCTGCGAGTGGAGTGGTCGGCCGACCAGAGTCGGGTCATGCCGGGAACTCCGGTACATGTCACGGTCCGGCTGCATAATCGTTCCTGGCTCCCGCTGCCTGCTACCTGGCTTCGCATTACCTTACCTGAACATGTCATCGTAGAAGGGGCAGATGCGTGCAGTCTGATCAACCAGCGGATGATTGTCCAACTTCGTCTGGATGTGCCGGCACGAAAAAGTGCCACCCGCTCGCTCGTACTGACTCCTCACAAACGCGGCAACATCTGGATGACGGATGTACAGACACATACGATGCCGCTGTTTGCAGGAGAGGAGAGCCCGGTTCTTCTGCCGCTCTCTTTTTCCTTGCTGGTCTATCCGTCTCCATTGCCGCTGCCTGCCATCGCTTTCGACGAGACGGAACCGGACGGAAATAGCCTTTCCCGGCAAAGACGTCAGGAAGATATGACCTTTCTGCGCGGCGTCAGACCCTATTTTCCCGGTGACCGGATGAAGCAAATCCACTGGAAGGCGACAGCCAAGACGAACGCGCTGCAAACGCGCTTGTTCGAGCATACGGCCCGCTCCAATTGGCGCTTGGTCGGTCACATCCTGCCTTCCTTTGAGCCTAAGCTGCAAAAGCATAATGATGCCGAAAATGAGCGTACCATCTCCTATCTGGCTGCACTCTCGATTTACTGCCGCAAGCGTTCGCTTAGCTATGAGCTATTTCTCACAGTCAAGCAACGCGGTCGGGAGATGTATCATGTGCCAGCTGGAAGCGGGAAATCCCATCATCTTCAGATCATGACCCATCTCGCTTCGCTTCATCATTATTTCACGACGCCATTGGCCTCTTTGTTGCGGCGCTTGGAGGGAAGCTCCTCCCGGGATGCCATTCTCCTCATCACACCGCGGCCGGACGAGCAAATCGACGCTTCTATCGAGCGTTTGCTGCAGCGTGGACACAAGGTAGCCGTACTGGACGTCTCGGGGGAGCAGCCAGTCCTGCGCCGTTACGAATCAGTGGCCACACGTCGGGGAAAGGCGGTGGCACGATGACATTCTCGTATGTGGGACGACTGGGAATGAACTTTTGGCTGGAGGCCATACTGGCGGCCTGCGCCTTGATGCTCTTTGGCTATCTCACGGCTGGAGAGGCAGAAATGCTGATCTTCACGCTTGCCGTATCCCTGCCCTTTATCATTGGGGGCTGGCTCTACCGGGCAGGCGGACAAAATACCCTGCTGCATCTTTTGCTCTATCCGTTGCTAGCAGGCGTGGCTGTACTGGGCTTTTACTGGTTTGATTCCTTTCTGATCGCGTTGCTGCTGGCAGGCGGCATCTATTGGCGGATCCATGAGCTGTCACAGGACATTTTCCATTTTGACAATCTGCTGAAGCGGTTCATTTTTGCCTATGGAATCTGTCTGACGCATCTGGCTCTGGCCTCCATGTTCCTTCCCTCTGATGCAGAGTCGCCTTTTGATCCGCAGGCCTTCTACGGAATGTTTGTAGTGATCCTCGCCAGTTATCTGGTGCTCAATGCCTGCCTGTACATGGTACATGTGCAAATTCCGCATGGTCGTCCGCCTGTCCGGATTCGCTTGACCCTATCTGTCCAATGGCTGTTGTCACGGGCCCTGCTTGTGAGCGGGTATCTCTTGGGCGGCTATTCCCTGCTGTGGCTCCTGAGCACTCTTTGGAATTGGATGAAAGGTCCTCTAGGCGATCTGGTCAACGCTTTGTTTGCCCCCATCCTGCAGATGTTATCAGATTGGACGGAAGGCCTGGCGGGACTTTTTTCCAAAAACAGGAACATCGAGAACATGCTCAATAATCAGGAAAATGGCGCAGAGCTGCCATACGAAGAGCTGCAAGGAACCGGTGAGCCGCTCTTTACAGCATTGGAGCCGTACCTGATCGCAGCCCTTGTCTTGCTTGCGGCCATCCTGCTGGCGCGTTATATCTGGAAGCGTCGAAATTCGCTCAAGGCTGGCGAGAATTCTCCAACTCTGCCTGTGATGCAAACGACGCTTTCCGAACTGGAGCCTCTGGAGACAGAGCCGGAACAGCCCATGCTCGATCTCCAAACATTTTTCCAAGGTCGCAGGGGCCCCTCAGAAGAACCGGTGCGCTATGCTTACTATCAGTTCCTGAAGCATATGTCGGGACAAGGCATCCCGATGCATCGCTATGAGACGACACAGGAATACTTGAAGCGATTGCGCCATCAACTGCAGGATTCCGAACAGATTCAGCTTGCGGAGCAGATTACACGCTTCTACGAGCAATACCGCTACCAGGAGCACTCCTTGTCTGATTCGGATTTGGAGGCGATGCAGGAAGCGGTGCGCAAGCTGCTGGAAACCTCACCACCACCCCGTACGTAATGGGGTGGTTTTTTTGTTGCCCTCTTGACTTCCTCCTTGGATTCGAGCATAATCTCTTCACTTTTGGCTGCTGGATTTTTCGATTCACCAAATAGTTAATCCAAAATAGGAAAGGAGGTTTTCTCTTTGCAAGACCTGCCTCATTGGCTGCGCAAGCACGTCTCGATTGTCTACCTGCCCGGCAATGAATTTTTTTACAGTCTGCATGTGCTGGCCAACCCGGAGCATCATACCGCGCGTCTGGCATGGTCCGAGGAGATGCTCGCCGCTATGCCCACCAAGCTCCGGGAACAGCTAAAGCCTATGGATATACTTTCCGAACGCTTTCTGAATGTCCTCGACTTTTTTCTGCCCTGGGAGGATCGCTTTCATCAATCCGTCGAGGCGTCGCTGGAACGCGTGCAGATGATGCGGGAAGAAGAGTTCGTGGAGGCGATGATCGGACCTGTCTATCACCTTGTACAGGTAAAAGCCTGGCTGCAAGGCTACAGCGACGACGCCTTCGAGCAGTTAAAACCGGAGCATCGCGACTTGATTCGCCATCCGTTGGCGACCAAACGTGCCTTTCTCGATTTTTGCTACGCTTACCTGCCTCTTTTCCTGAAGGAGCAGAGACGCATCGAGCCTTGGCTGATTCGCACCGTTCATGAATCACAGGAGTTGGCCTTGCGTGATCCCGTAACGTTTTTGTCGCAAATTCACCCCCGCCTCCACGTGCATGAGCGGATGCTGCAATTTCACAAAGCCAAGACCTATACCTTCGCTTATGAGGATTTGACTCACATCTATCTGGAAGTATCCAGCTTTATCGCGCCTCATCTGATGCTGGGCATCAATGGTGACAAAATCTCGATCGGCTTGTCGGTAGAGGTTCCCGGCACGTCTGCCCAAGCGAGCGTCCCCAATGATTTCATTACAAAAATGAAAGTGTTCGGTGACCCGACGCGTACAGCAATTCTCAAATCTTTGCTGCATCACCCCTACTGCACGCAGCAATTGGCTGATTTGCATGCCATCACGGAGCCCGCTGTAAACAAGCATTTAAAGCTTTTGGTCGATGCGGGCTTTGTCTGGAGTGAACGCCGCGGGCGGTACGTCTTTTATCGCGCGGTCGCCTCCCGTTTGGAACAGCTCGTCGTCGATCTGCATGAATTCATCGACATGCCTGATCCAGCTTGGCTCTCGCCATCCTCTGCACAGAAAGGAGACACCTGACATGTATCAAGTCGCCAAAGCTACCTTCATCCGCAATACGCTGGTGATGATCCGCGCCTATGCCTTGTCCTTTGTGATTGGTCACATCCTCTCTGGCGTCTACACTGTACTGTTCGCCTACTTCGCCTATCAATATGTATTCGCAGGTCAATTGGATGCCCAGTTCGCCCGCTTCTCCGGCTCTGACGACTATTTGTCCTACGCGATTCTCGGCGGTGCCTTCTATGCCTTCGCCGTCTCAACCTTGATGAATGTCAGCCGTTCCCTGATTACGGAGCTGCGGGAAGGAACCTTGGAAGCACTCCTGCTCACCCCCTCTGCCCGCCACGGCTACTTCATGGGAAATGTGTTGCAGCAGATGATGCGCACAATCATGGAGTTTGCCGTCATCCTGACTGTCGGCGCTTTGTTTGGCTTGACGCTCCAACAAGCCAATGTCTGGGGAGGCATAGCTGTCTGGATTCTCTCGACGGCTGCTTTCTTTTGTCAGGCTTTGGTGCTCGGGAGCCTGATGCTGCGCTTTCGTGACACCTACATTACGCAAAATACGCTGTTCGTCATCATGGCCTTCGTCTCGGGCGTGACGTTTCCCATCCCCTACCTGCCGGAGTGGCTTTGGCCGATCAGCCAAATCATGCCCCTGACGCCAGCACTGGATATGTTTCGCCAATGCGTCATTCTCGGCAAACCGCTGGCAGATTGCCTCCCGCAGCTTCTGCATCTGGGAGTGCTCTCCCTGATCTACCTGGTCGTAGGAGCTTGGGGCATTCGCCGGATGGAGAAACGTGTACTGGAAACCATTTTTGGATGAGGTGAATGTAGCATGTTAATCGTGGAAAATGTACGGAAAGTATATCGGGTCAAGGAGAAAAACGGCTGGTTTTCAGGAAAGTGGACAGAGGTAGAAGCCGTCGCTGATCTGTCCTTTCGCATGGAGCCGGGGAAAATCATCGGACTTCTGGGCATTAACGGCGCCGGGAAAACGACCACTATCAAAATGTGCTCCACGCTGCTCACGCCGACAAGCGGCACCATCACGGTCGACGGCTACGACGCTGTGCGCCACGACAGGCTGGTGAAGTCTCGCGTCAACATGATCGCAGGGGGCGAACGGATGCTGTACTGGCGATTGACTGCGCGGGAAAATTTGCAGTATTTCGGCAGCTTGTACGGATTGGCGGGATCGGAGCTGCGGGAGCGAATCCAATCCTTGCTGACGCAGGTGGACCTCCTAGATGCGGCTGATACTCCTGTCGAGCGTTACTCCAAAGGGATGAAGCAACGCCTACAAATCGCCCGCGGCCTGATCAATGACCCGCGCTATCTGTTTCTCGACGAGCCGACCCTGGGACTCGATGCCCCCATCGCACGTCAGTTGCGCAAGCATGTAAAAGAACTGGCATCTGAGCGGGGCAAGGCGATCCTGTTGACTAGCCACTACATCCAGGAAGTGGAGGAGCTGTGTGACGAGGTGTATATCATCAATAAAGGCCGACTGGTGGCTCATGATACCCCAGCTCATCTGACGCAGTCGCTTTCGCAACAGACCACCCTGCATGTGGAGATTCCTGCACTTGGCGATACCCTCGACCACGACCTGCGACAATTGGCATTGCGGCATGGCGGGAGCCTGGACATATCCCTTACGCCCGAACAATCCTGGGAGATCACACTGAGCGCCAAAATGGACTTGACCGCTCCACTGCTTTCGCTTTTGGCTGCCCATCAATCCGCCGTGCTTCGCTTGCATACCAAACAGCCCACATTGGAGGATGTCATCCTGCATATGGCAGATCGGAGGGGCGCATGAAGATCCTGTTGGCTCAGCTTTGGGCAGAGATCAAGAAAGAGCATCGTCATTCTTTTCACAGCAAAATGATTTATTTCAGCCTGTTGATCTGGCCAGCGATCATGTTTGTCACGGCGTACTACTCGTTCGCCCCCTTTCGCATGGGGGCCGATTCCCCACTCGCCAGATTTATTGATCCGGACCAGCTGGCCCTGTTTCTGTTGACCGGGTATCTGGGGTACATCTTTTACTGGTGCCTGGTGCAATCCGCCTGGCAGATGAGCTTTGAGCGACAGGCAGGCACGATGGAGATGATTTTTATCAGCCCTGTCAACCGGCTTACTTTTCTTTATGGACGCTCTCTCTCCTCACTGGTCCAAGGCGTCTGGCTGTTCTTTTGCTTCGTTCTGCTCGCACTCCTTTTGGTCGGCGGTATCCACGCAAGCGGCTGGTGGGCGATTCCTCTCGCTTTCCTTGTCTTGCTGATCTCTGCCGTCGTGTGGGGTGGTTTTTTAAGCGTTCTGTTTCTCTTTTCCCGCGATTCCAGCTTCCTCTACACCGTACTGGATGAGCCGATGCTGATTTTTTCCGGCGTTCGCCTGCCGCCACTTGCCTTCCCCTTTTGGGCAAAGCTGATCTCGCTGTGCTTTCCACTCACCTATGCGCTCAGGCTGGTGCGGTCGCTGATGATGGAAGGCGCCGGTATCGCTGCAGTCGGAACCGATCTGGGTCTTCTCGGCATCGTCTTGCTGCTGCTGGTCGCTGCGACGCTCTTTTTGGTCAAGCGCGCCGAGCGGCATATGAAGGAGACTGGAAACATGGTGTTGTATTGATCAATTATGGAAAAAGATTACTTTATGATAGGATGGAAGAACGCTTGGATTTTTCAGACAAAAAGCGATCTTCTTGATTGGGGGGAGAGAAAATGTCAGATGATATCAATCGGCAAATTCTCGAGGAACTGAGAAAAATGAATGAAAAACTGGATCGATTGCAGGAATCTAGAGGACTATCCACACCGATGAAGCTGCTCGCAATCTTCCTGGGTTTCTTGATCCTCGGTCCCATTTTTGCGGGGGTCATTTCGTTTCTCTTCTCATTTTTCGAAAAATAGCAGCCAAGGAGATGAATCCTCACATGGAATCACGCTGCGCAATCGGAGCAAGGCTCGATCGATTGTTTCGCATAGACGAATGGGAGGCTGACCCGTTTCGCCGCTTCATCCCCATGGTGTATGACCCGCTCGGCTTCGACTGGACTCATTTTTTTGAGCCTGACTTCGTGAAGCGTTTCAATGGCTTTATGCTGTCAGGACGAGATGAGATACGCACCGTATTCCTGGCGGTTTTTCCAACTAATGCTGTGCTGCAATCCTTTATCGATCAATCTGAGCCCGGAGATCTGCTGTTTATGCACCATCCGCTGTTCATGGAATGCGGCGATCCGCAGGGTACATGGGGACGCGGTTTTCTGCCTATAAGTCTGGAGCTTCTGCACGAGATGAAAGCGAAAGAGCTATCCGTCTACACTTGTCATTTACCGATGGATACCAATCTGCCGATCGGCACCGGCGGAGCTATCCTAGAGGCACTCGAAGCGGAGATGATCCGACCGTTCCTCCCTTTCGGCAACGGACATATCGGCATGATCTGCCGGATTCAAGAGACGAATACAGCCGGTATATGCGACCGCTTGCGCCAGATTTTTGACATCCCGTATGTCGATTTTGAAGGAAAAACTCTGGAAAGCATCCATACGATTGCCATTGTTCCCGGCTGCGGGGATGTAGTGCGCGACATGCAGGAAGCCGAGGCATTGGGGGCACAGGCGTACATCACCGGAGAAATCCACTGCCATATCGACAACCCCTACGGCAGACAGCGCTTTGCCCAGATGATGGAGTACGTCCCGGAATCAACGATGTCCTTGATTGGCGTCTCACACGCCGCGTCGGAATATCTAGTGATGAAAACCCAGATGAAGCGCTGGTTTGAGCAACATACCTCCTTGCGAGTGGTTTTGCTGCCGCAGGAAACGTGGTGGATGTAGGCTTAGAAAGAGAAAAGGCGATCCCTCGGTTGTCATATGGATGACACTTCGGAATCGCCTCTTTTGTTGTTCACTTATCGTTTGGGAAAACCGGGTCCGTACTGTTTGGGAATCCCTACTTCCCCTGACAGCTCGCGTATGGCGTGGATCGCCCAGTACGGATCGTGCAGCATCCCGCGACCTACCGCGATCAGATCAGCATCACCATTCCCCAGTGTCGCTTCCGCTAGGTGGGCATCGTCCAGTTTACCCACTGCGATCACGGGAACGTCGAGGGCCTGCCGGATCGCTCTGGCGAATGTCACCTGATACCCCGGGTGAATGCCCGGGCGTCCGCGAGAACCGATCGGCCCTTCCCCGCCACTAGATACGTGGAAAATATCCACTCCCGCTTCCTTGTAACGGCGGCAAAGCTTGATGCTATGCTCCAGACCATAACCGTCATCGACGTACTCCACGGCCGAAATCCGCATGATCAGCGGCATGTCTGCCGGAATGACCTTTTTGATCGCCGAAACGACCTCTACGCCAAACAACGCCAGGTCTTGGCCGTATTGATCTTCCCGCTTATTGGTCAACGGGGACTGGAACTGATGGATCAGATAGCCATGTGCCCCGTGAATCTCGATCGTATCCATCCCTGCTTCTACAGCACGGCGGGCAGACTCGGCAAACTTGACGACCATCTCCCGCACTTCTTCCGTCGTCAACGCACGCGGAGTTTTGTACACATCACCTGGAAAGCGGATCGCCGAAGAAGATACCGGAACCTCTGCATCCTCGGCTTTGCGACCGGCGTGCCCGATCTGGATTCCGATTTTGGCTCCGTATTTATGTACTTCATTTACAATGCGGGCATAAGCAGGAATTTGTTCATCTGCCCACAAGCCCAAATCTCCGTTGGAAATGCGGCCGTCCGGCTCGACATCGGTCATTTCTACGATGATCAGTCCAGCCCCGCCTACTGCCCGAGAGACGTAGTGAACAAAATGCCAGTCAGTGGGTGTACCATCATGAGCATCGACCGAGTATTGACACATCGGAGGCATGACTACGCGATTTTTCAGCGTCAGACCTTTGCAAGAAAACGCAGAAGCTAACAAAGCCATCTTTCCCACTCCTTCTTTTTTTCCCTATCATGCCAAAACGTCTGCGCTTGCGCAATCCCGAGCTGCACTTGGTCGACACTTGCATCTGCGGACGATTACTCCTCCACCGTTATCTTCGCAGAAAGATATTCATGCTCGTCCTCGCCGTTTTCCTGATAGTCTATTCCATAATAAATGATGTATACGCCGGGTTTACCTGCTACAAAGGATGACACTTCCTTCCGATACTCGTCCGTGTCCGGTAAACGCACTACGTTTTTTGTCAAAGTATAATACCCAGTATCCCCGTTCACATTCCATCCCGTTTCAGCACTCCGCCCTTTCGAGTGCTTTCCAATCAATAACACTTCTTCCCCTACCTTGACCGTCGCTTCTGATGGACTTAAAGAAAGGGATCTCGTGGTTTTAATCGTCAACCTTTGTGACGCATAACCTATCCATCTCTTTCCTGACTCATCCTGCATATGAATCCTGTAAGAACCCTTCTCGTTTCAGCCATAAACTCAATGGTCTCGCCTGGATAGTACTGCTCTTTGGTAAACTTGATTTTTGTTTCAGCCAAGTCGTCGATGACTCCTGGCATTTCTGGCAGTTCCGTCACTTCTTCCTCTTGCGTTTGGATAGAATCTGACTCTGCCAAAGTTATTCCCATTAATCAGAAAAGAAATCCCCCTCGGAGGATGACGAAGTCCACCGAGGGGGATTGCATAAATCTTACTCCGGCATCGCGCCGGTATAATTCAACTGCGGACGAATAATCCGGTTGTTGCGTGATTGTTCCAGGATATGCGCGCTCCAGCCGACAACACGACTGACTGCAAAGGAAGGCGTAAACAGATCGTCCTCCAGCCCTACCGCACGCATTACGGCAGCGGCGAAGAATTCTACGTTCGTATTCAACTTGCGCCCAGGCTTGTATTCTGCCAGCAGTTTCAGGCCTACCTGCTCTACATGTGTCGCCAGATCGAACCAGGGATCGTCCCCAGAAAGTTGTTCTGCTACTACTCGCAATGCAGTTGCCCTTGGGTCGATGGTTTTGTAGACGCGATGCCCAAATCCCATCAGACGACCGCCGCTCTCCAGCTTGTTGCGCAGCCATGGTTCCGCATTTTCCTTGGTGCCGATCGCTTCGATCATTTCCGTCACTTCGGAAGGTGCACCGCCGTGCAAAGGACCTTTCAAGGTTCCAATCGCTCCGGTAATCGCCGAGATCAGATCTGATTCGGTCGAAGCGACGACGCGGCCGGCAAAAGTCGAAGCATTCATTCCATGCTCCTGTGTCAGGATCAGATAGGCATCCAGCGCGCGGACATGCGCATGATTTGGTTTTGTTCCTTTTAACATGTACAGATAGTTGGCGGTATGATCCAGCTCCGGATGTGGATCGAGCGGTTCACGCCCCTGCAGACAGGCGTAGCGGAACGCCACGATGGTCGGCATTTTGGCTGTTACCGAAATCACTTGTTCCAGCGTAGGCGGCCACGTGTAGGCATGATTGCCGAGTGCCGACACCCCGGTGCGCAGCACACTCATCATATCGACATCTTCGGGAATCAAACGGAGCATCCCTTTTACGTGCTCGGGTAGCTCGCGATTTTGTTTGAGTTGATTTTTCAGCGTTGTCAATTCCTGCTCATTGGGCAGATGTCCGTGCCAAAGCAAATGGGCAACTTCCTCAAAGGTGTGATGTATCGCCAGATCGCGTGCCCAATACCCCCGGTACACCAATAGACCGTTTAACCCGTCAACCAAACTCAGGTCTGACTCTGCTACCGCAATGCCATCCAAGCCGATGGCCAATTGGAATTGTTTACTCATGAATCACCACTCCTTTACGATTTCATCTTCTCTATTCCTTTAGTATATCGATTACGATTCACGATATGAAATAGAATAATTTCGTGTTTTTGATTACAAATATAAATCACCTTCTAATTACGTCCTCCTTGAATCACTGGAGGCATAGGTGGGTACAGCCCTTGCAGAATTTCCATAAAATCCTGGGCTGGAGCGGAACCTCCGCCCTTCGGCAACACCAGATAAGAAGCGACCTTGGGCAGAGACAATCCTGGCGTCGGCAACTCAATAAAGCGATTTTCAAACAAATCCCGGCTTACAGCCGAACGAGGTAAAAAGGAAACGCCCAACCCATCCTCAATAAAACGCTTGGTAATATCGACTTGTGACACTGTCATTGTCCTCAAGCTGAGTCCGCGTTGTCGTAACAGCAAGAGCAGGTCATCCCAATACCCGGGATGATTGTAGGTAAACAGCCTTTTGGTTTGCAATTCCTGTTCCCAATCGGGCAGCGGCGCTTCCATATCCCCTCCATTAGGCGGGACCACAAATACGATCGGTTCTTCATACAACAGATAGGTCATCAGATGAAATTCTCCCGGCACGATGCGGGTCAGTCCGAGATCCGCTTGCCCACTCTGCACCAATGGTCCGATATCGACCGAGTCAGCGATCCGAATAGATAAATCTACATCCGGATACAGCTTGGTGTAACGATGCAATAGATGAGACAATCGCGCCCGGGCGATAATCGGGGACACAGCGATTTGCAGCTTTTCCCTGTACCCCTGTCTCCAGGCTTGCAAATCTTCCATCCCATGATGCCATTGCTCTAGCAATCCTTTCGCATGGGGCAAGTAGCGCCTGCCCGCTGCCGTTAATCGCACGCGTTTGCCCACTCGCTCAAACAACGAAATCCCGAGTTCCTTTTCTAACTGCCGAATATGTTGGCTGACGGTCGGCTGGGCGATAAAGAGTGCCTCCGCCGCCTGGTGGAAATTTTCAGTCGCAGCTGCTACCAGAAATGTCTGCAGCACACGGAAATCCATGTGATCTCCTCCTTCTCCTGCCATGAGATGAGAATAGGCGCTTTTTCCAATCATACAATGGTTCATTCCTATATCGGCAGAACCATGCTTTCTTGACACTGTTCGGCAGTATTCGGTAAAAACAGGACTGATTAACCGGGTAAAAAGGCACTTTTTTCCTATTTTATAAAGGAATTCATTGGAAACCACTTTCTTCGTATTTCCATGTGTTACAATACAAAACTGAGTGCGTAAATCAGTAGACAGCTACTCATCATGGTTCCACAACAGATAGAAAATTAAAGGGGAGAAAGTGATGGAGACGACAACAAATGTCCAAGCACCGCGAAAACGCTCTAAAAAAACCTTACTGATCGTCGGAGCGGCCGTTATAGTGGTACTTGGAGGACTTGGAACAGCTTTTGCCAAGTTCGATCTTTTCAAAAGCGCCAAGGTAATTTATCTGCAATCTGAGGCTACAAGTATGGCCAAGTTTTCTAGCGATGTTTCACAGATGTATTCCGAATATGAGGCTTATATGAAGCCGTATTTGGAAAAACCTGTTCATTCTACAACCGAAATCAGCGACATCACCATCGATGCTGACATCCCGGACCCGGAGACCGGCAAGGCTCTTGACCTGATCAAAAATGCGAAATTCGTCATTAACAGCAATGTTGACGAGCAAAAAAGGCAACAGTCCGGTAACATCGAGCTTCATTTAAAATCGAAAAAGCTAGCTACTCTGGAATACTTCCTGAATGATTCGCTGCTCGGCTTCCGCCTGCCCGAGTTTTATAGCAAATACGGCTATCTGGATCTGAAAGACCGCGATAGCATCAAGCAGCAGTTCGGCGAGGAGCTGCCGAAGCGTTTCCTCACATACAGCGATCTGTACCAAGCCGTGCAGGTGAAAGAAGATGAAGTAAAAAGCATTCTTACTCCTTATGCCTTGCTGTACGCCGACAGCCTGAAGGAGAGCCAAATCAGCATCAATAAAGATGTAGCTTTCAACGAAGAAGGCTATCAGACAAATGTACGTGAAGTGACGATCTCCTTCACCCCGGAAGAAGCGTCGAGCCTGCTGACGCAAATCGCCGAAAAAGCGCAAAAGGACGAGAAGCTGTTTGAGCTAATATACTCTCGTTACAACAACGTGACCACTTTGCTGAACGATTCCGGTTATGAATTGGATGACGTGCTGTCTCGCGAAGAATTCAAGAAATCGTTCGACAAGACCTTCACGGACATGATCGAAGAAGTAAAGCTTGATGAAAAACAATCAGATGAAACTTTGAAAATGGTCGTCCAGATTGACGCTGACCACCAAATCCTCTCTCGTAAGGTTCTGGTAGCCAACGCGACAGACAAAAGCGAAACCGTCTTCTGGAAAAGTATTTCTTATAAAAACGGTGCAGATACCTACAATCTGTACAACCTGATGAACCCGGTAGAACCGGATACCTCCGAAATGATGTTGTCCTACAAAGCAAAGGAAGAAAAAGGGAAAACAAACGGTACAGTAGGCTTCCTGATCAAAGAAAATGATGACACTGTAGTGGATATGAAGACCACCTTCGATACCACGAAGGATGACAAGAAGGAAGACGGTACTTATGATTTCTCGATTGCCGTCCAGGATGAAGAGCTGATGCAAAACGTCACTCTATCCGGAAAAATCACGTCCAGCCTGACCAAAACAGATACAGGCCGCGAAGCAATCACTGATCTGAAGCTCAACTTCGACCAATCCGTACCGGATTTACCGCGCGGAATCAGCATGAAGCTAAAAGCGACCGAGGAATTCGGAAAGTCGTTGGAAATGCCGCAAATGAATGAAAGCAACGGCATCAACCTGGCGAAAATGAATGACATGCAAATGATGGAGATCCAGCAAGAAGTAGAAGGCTCCTTGCAAAAATTCATGCAGGAAAATATGGAGCTAGTACAAGAATTTATGATGCCATAGGCAAAAGCTTGTGGAATGGGAAGAAAAGGACACGGGGAACAATCTCCGTGTCCTTTCTTTGTATGTTTCTCCTAGACAAGCTGTGGCATGTACGATTCCGGGTCCAACAGCTCTCCCTCGATCACGATAGCAACCATGCCCTCTTCACTGCCGGACTCATGCCCTTCTCCTGCTTCCCAAAAGGCAGCTTGCCCTGCACGGATCGGGACGGGTTCAGAATCGTCTTTTCCCCGTACCCAGCCCTCCCCTTCGACCACGAGGAAGAGCTGATTGACCACAGCCGGATGAAAGCCCAGGACACCGTTTGTACCGAGGCGAATACATCCGATCGCCACAGGCCCTTGCGCCCTCACTACCCGGGAGATCGCAGCATTGATAGAGTCATATTGATGGATCGTATGTCCGACCTGTTGATCAAAACGAAAACGTTTCATTCGTTTCTCCTCCGCCTCACTGTCGAATCGGTTCTATCTCCCTATTAGACCTTAAAGCGTCCAATTCCTCTTTCCAGCTCTTCTGCCAGACGGGTAAGCGAAGCGGCAGAAGTGTAGATCTCCTCCATGGAAGCAAGCTGCTCCTGCGCCGCTGCCGAGACGTCCAACGTGCGCGAGACTGCGTTTTGGGTCACTTCTGCCATCGCTTGCATGGCTTGGGCGACCTTGTCCGTACTGTCAGTTAGGGATCGGGAAGCGGTGGAAACATCCTGCACCTGGGACGCGACACCATCGACTGCCCCGCGAATATTCGAAAACACTTCTCCAGCCCGTGTCACGCCCTGAATGCCCGCCGTCACTTCTTCCTTTCCGGTATTCATGGAAGCGACGGCTTCAATCGTCTCACTCCGAATGATTTCGACAAGCTGCGTGATTTCTCGGGCGGAGTCGGAGGATTGCTCGGCCAATTTGCGCACTTCATCCGCCACGACAGCAAATCCCCTGCCGTGGTCTCCAGCTCGCGCAGCTTCAATCGCGGCGTTCAGCGCCAAAAGATTGGTCTGCGCAGCAATTTCTGTAATGACATGGACGATTTGACCGATCTGCTGGGAGCGGTCTCCCAATCTCCCTACCAGTTCTGCCAGATGCGTCATCGTCTCACCGATGTTGTTCATCTGATGGACAGCTTCCTGAACCGTCAGATTCCCGTCAGCGGCCAGTTCCGACGTCTGAACCGCCGTACTGGACACTTGCTCAGCCCGCCTCGCAATCTGGCTGATCCCCGAGGCCATCTGATCGACCTCGTTGTGACTTTCTTGTACATTTTGCGCTTGAATTTCTGTCCCTTCAGCGAGATTTTGCATGGTCGCCGAGATTTGCTCGGTCGCCCGGCTGGTTTGTTCCGAGCTGGCCGATAGCTGTTCGGCGGATGCAGCGACCTGCTGCGCATTTCCCTTGATCTGCAGGATCAACTCACGCAGATTGTGCAACATCTGATTAAAAGAGATTGCCAGCATGCCGAGTTCATCCTTGGAAGACACCTTCAGTTCACGGGTCAAATCGCCCTCGCCTTCTGCGATCGCGCGTAATTGCTTATTGACTCGATGCAACGGTACGACGATGGAGCGAACCAAATACACGCCTATTAGAATCGAAAACAAAATACTAACTACACCAGCAACAAGCTGAACTGCGTTGGCGAGATTTACTAGACTGGCTTGCTCGGTCTTGCTTGCTTCCAGAGCGGCTACCACTCCATCCATCAAAGCCGCTACGTTCTCATCCAGCTCCAATCTCACCAATTGCTCGTCGCCAAAATGGAGCATCTGGGCTTCTGTATGATCACCGCGATCCCAGAATTTAATTGATAATCCACTTTTATCCATATATGTACGGTACAATTTTTCTATGTTCTGCAGGGCTTCCATCTGAGCAGGGGACAAATTCTGCAAGCCTCGCAGCTTTTGGAACAGGGTATCCAAACGCTCCGCTTTGTCAATCATCCCCTCTACATACTGAGACTCGCCTGTCAGCAGATAGCCGCGTTCATCATTATTTCTCCCTGTCATCACAAATTGCATCTCGCGTAAATCCGTCAGCGTCTGCGCATCATCCATCATCTGCTGGTATGATTGGGTTACCCTCTCATTTTGGATGTACGAATAAAAGGAAGAGCTCATCGTCATGAGTAACAGTACACCAAATGCGATTACAAACTTGGTTCTCATTTTCACCTGTAAAGCCCTCCTCTCTTCCCCCTCTTTTCCCGGCAGTGGGAATTTCTAAACCTCTCCCTCGATGAATCATCGCCTTTTGCAAAGAAAAAACGTTCCCTGCCGTAAAAAAGGCAAGGAACGCATATGATCGATTAGCGCTTCTCGATAATCTTGTCGATCAAGCCATAGGCAAGGGCTTCTTCGGCAGAGAGGAAGAAGTCCCGATCCGAGTCGCGCTCGATCTGCTCGACACTTTTCCCCGTACGCTCGGAGATGATCCGGTTGACCATCTCCCTCGTCTTCATGATCCGCTCGGCTGCGATTTTTATATCGCTCGCCTGCCCTTGGCTGCCTCCGATAGGCTGATGCAGCATGACCTCTGCATTCGGGAGGGCAAAACGCTTTCCGGGTGCGCCTGACAGTAGTAGCATAGCTCCCATCGAGGCAGCCATGCCCGTGCAGATCGTGGATACGTCAGGCTCAATGAAATTCATCGTGTCGATGACAGCCATTCCCGCTGTGATGGAACCTCCCGGTGAATTGATGTAGAGGTGAATATCCTTCTTGGGGTCCTCCGCTGTCAAAAAAAGAAGCTGCGCCACGACTGCGTTGGCTATCTGATCATCGATGACACTGCCGACAAAAATAATTCTGTCTCTGAGCAAACGGGAGTAAATATCGTACGAGCGCTCGCCATAACTGGTTTGTTCGACAACCATGGGGATGAGGTTCACAGGCCAATCCTCCTTTGGGTTTCTTTTATTGACATTCTAATTTAAGCGGCCATCCGCATGAGCAGGGCTTGAGGTGATGCGGTAGAACGATTCACCCGCGTAAATCCAGAGGATACTTGCGTCACGACGGTCGGATTTTGTGCAGGGCCGATCTCCCATCTCTTGACTGTAGCTTCCTGCTCTGCCTGCCCGCGCCGATCCCGACATTGTGGAAACGGAATGACCTGACCTGCCTGCCCGCTTTTTCCCTCCCAGACGACGACAGGTTGGGACTTGTTTGGAGCTGTTGCTTCTGCCTTCACTTTTCCTCGCCTCCTTCATTAGGGTACACCGCCAGGATGACCTGGTAGGCTTCCTCCCCTTTTTCCGCTGTCTGATATTTGCTCACCAGTTGCTTCACCAATTGCATGTACTCTTCGACAAAAGCGCTGCGTTCCTCGGCGCTGGCAAGCTGAATGCAAGCATCTAGAGTCGCGCTCGGTATTTCCTGCTCCTGATCCGAGCGTTCCATCAACCTGAGAGCATCCCGCTTGATCCGGTCGGCCGTGTGAATCAGATGCGCCAGGGAGCCCTGGTCTTTCATCTGCTGCACCGTATTGCCTGCCCAGTTCAGCCCTTCCGACAAGACATACGTCCGGGCGATCGCCAAGTACAATACTTCCACCAGATTGCGTACCTGCCGGCTGCCGACTCTGCGGACCAACCCCACTTTTTCCAATGCCTTCAAATGATAGTTAATTCGCTGCGGAATTTCGTTGATACTGCGAGCCACCTCTGCTGCAGAGGCAGGTTCGGCAAGACGACTCAAAATTTCGGCGCGCAGCGGATTCAACAGCGCCATCGCCTGCTCCGGCGTCTCCACTACATAGGTCTCAAGCTGAGCTAGATCCACATCAACACCTCATGACATTAATCATTTACGTAAAAACAGTTTATTACGTGAGTTTGATTTTGTCAAATGCTGGATAAACCCAAACTTTTCAATTGCTTGCACCGTAAATCAGGAGTACAATGTAACGTACCGAGGAGGTGAGATATCGTCATGGAAGAATTGTTATTCTTGTTTTCAGTCGACGATTTCTTCGCCTTGCTTGCCATTTTGGTGGGAGGGTTGGCATCCGCGTTCTACCTGCGGCGATATGTGTATTCACAAAAACATCCCGCCTGCTTCTTGAACGCAAGAATGGTATATCGACCATCCATCCGTCCCGGTACGGTTGAAGCCTACCCGATGGATGCAAGGCAAGCGCTGCACTTCCGGATGTTACGGCGCACGCAGCGTTTTGACGGCGATTCTGATACATACGCGATCCTTTTGGCTTGATTCTCTGACGGAAAACCAAAAGGAGGTTGAATGTATGATCGCCACATATATTGGAGATGCGTTGCTGTTTCTTGTAGGTCTACCTATTTTCGCTTATCAGACATTAGAAGGACTGCACGCTTTGGCTGACGCATTTGCTCAAATGTCCGAGTTTATTAACTGGAGATAAAGTTTCCAGTATACACAAAAGCCTGACCTCAAGAGGTCAGGCTTTTTCTGTGTTCCATGCATTTGTCTGTCACTCTGTCTCGATCCGGTCCCCTCGTGTCGGCGGAGTCGAAATGACGAGAAATTCCACATCGTCATAACGTTCATTCTTGATTTGGTGCCAGATGCCTGGCGGTACTTCCGCGCCTTCCTGCTCGCGGAGGACCAGACGAGCTCCATCGACTTCCAGACTTGCCTCGCCAGACAAAACGAAAAAGAATTGTCGGGATCGCGCATGGTAATGGCGTACTTCCTCCGTTTTGCCTGGCATTCGCTCATGAATGACGCTCAGGTCGCTGCCCTTGACCAAATGCCAACCGTCACAGGAAGCTCCCCAATTGTAGTGCTCCGCGCTTCTATAGCTGATTTTTTGCGGGCGAAACGGTTCCTGGCGCGACTTCGGCTGTGCTTGTGGCATCGGCTGTTTTGGCGTTCCTTGTTCGACTGGCGAGACAGCCGTTGCCGTCGCCTGAGGCTGGAAGCCCTTGAACCGGCTGCCCTGGTAAGCAAGCAATCCCGTCTCTCCTTCCCTACACGTCCCGTATTGTGTACCGTTCACGGCAAACTCCACCCGTTCCCGCGAAGACAGTTCAAACGTGATGTAATAAGAAGTATTAGCACTCGAATTATTGGAGCCCCCCCAGACTTTTATGCGCTTGCTAATGACTGTCACCTGATCTTGCCGCAGTTCAGAAGCGTTATTGCTCATCCAGGTACTCAAGCCCCGGATAATAATAAAGAGGATACCCCCTACTACGATTATGGGAATGATGGTGGCCATAATGCCAAAGATCGAAAAACCGAACCCCCCGGGGAAACCGACTTCGTACATCGTCTCTCCTCCTGTCCCATGGATGTCCCATGTTTTTTTCACCCATCATAACACATTACTGGGCCTGGATAGAAAGAGGCTTGCTGTCAACCTTTATCGGCTTACTTTTTGGAAATAGCGGTATACTTTCTGCAATTTTTCACTCCGCTTCCCATTTGGGCTTTCCATATTTCCAAATTCAAAAAATTTGACTCGATTGATCCCTACATAGCGAAACAAGGCCCTTTTCATGATGATTTTGTGAGCATTATTCAACCAGAAGAAAGGATAATGGGTCGGCCCTTTCATCGTGGAGATGCAGACTGCAGATTTTCCCTTCAGAAGTCCCTCTGCCAGGACCCCTCCATTGTCACGATAAGCAAATCCGGAGGCAAACATCTGATCAATATAGCCCATCAGCATAGCAGGAGGCCGGCCCCACCAGATCGGATAGACAAAAACCAGTTTATCCGCCCACCTGATTTGCTCCCTGTACTTTTCGAGCCTGGGATCGAGATGCATGTCTCTTCGGCGTTTGTCTTGATTAAAAACCAAAACGGGGTCAAACCCTTCCGTATAGAGATCCAGCACTTTCAACTCCTGAATATGAGGGTTTTCTTCGCTTCCTTGCAGCACCTTTTGCAAGAAGGCATAGCACAAGCTTTGATGATTCGGATGTGTATAGATAACCAGGGTATTCAATTTGCCACCTCTCCACTTATCATTTGATAACTAAAAAGTAACACCTCACTCATTTTGTTGTCAAATGATAATTGTATCTTGATAATCTTTTTGTTACCCTAAATTGAGAGGTGATTCTGTGGACAACCAGGAAGCCCTTTTTCAAAAAATCGTGCTTTTTACGGCTGCCGTACATCAAGTGACCCACGACATTTCAAAAGACATCCGACCAACTGACATCACACCCGTTCAATATCGAATCCTGGAGTACATCGCTGTAGGGCAACCGGTTACACTGAGTCAGATCAGTGAGTGTCAGAACATGTCCATGCCCAACACAAGCCGTGAGCTGAAAAAGCTGTGTGAAAAACAGATTTGCGAAAAATTTACGGACCCCACGGATCGGCGCAAACAGTACATTCGTCTTACGTCCAAAGGGACAGTTGTCATGAACGAGGTATTCGCCCAGATTCACAACCGCCTGCAACAACGGCTGGAAGGTGCCTCCCAGGCGAAGATAAACGAGATTTCAGATGCGCTCACCCTGCTTCAAAACACCATTTTTCGGATAGAATGAGCAGCCAAATTTCCCAAGAAAAACGATTCTCTGTTTTTCGACTTTTTATTTACTTTCCGAAAATGGCGTGTTACTATAAAAAAAGTAGAAGAAAAATGAATATTGTTTTCACTACTGGAGGAGCCTGTCAACATAGGGTTCTTTCTGTCTTTTTTCGGAGATAAAAGGAACCTGCTGACAGGTTCCTTTTTTTCTTATCTATTTTTCAAAAGGGGGATCCTTATGCTTCTTATTTTGCAGTTGGCAATCATCTTGTTTGCATCCAAAATTGCAGGTGACCTGAGCGTCAGGCTCGGACAACCATCCGTTTTGGGCAAACTGCTCGTTGGTGTCATCTTAGGTCCGACTGTTCTAGGCGTTGTAACAAACTCGGATATCCTAAAAGAGATCAGCAACATCGGGGTGATCCTGCTGATGTTCGTCGCTGGTCTGGAAACAGATGTAAACGAATTCAAACGCTCGGCTAAAGCTGCCACCAACGTCGGGGTAGCCGGTATTCTGGCTCCTCTTGGTCTCGGTTATGTAGCAGGGATGTTCATGGGGATGCATCCCTTTGAATCCATCTTCCTTGGGCTTTTGCTGTCTGCCACAAGCGTAAGTATTTCCGTACAAACCCTAAAAGAGTTGGATCAGTTGAAGTCCAAGGAAGGCTCTGCCATCATGGGCGCGGCGGTTATTGATGACGTACTGGTCATTCTCGCCTTGGCTTTCCTGATGAGCTTTGCTGGCGGCGACGTCAATCTCGGGATGGTTATCCTGAAAAAAGTGATTTTCTTCGGTGCGATCATTTTGATTTCCTGGAAAGTCGTTCCTTGGTTCCTGAAACGATTTGCTCCCCTGCAAGTCACAGAGACAGTATTTGCAGCCGGTTTGATCATTTGCTTCGCGTTTGCTTACTTTGCTGAATACACAGGCGTAGCTGCCATCATCGGCGCGTATATTGCAGGTATTGCCATCAGCTTGACAAAATTCAAAGACGAGGTTTCCCACAAAGCGGAAACCATCAGCTACTCCTTGTTCGTCCCTGTCTTCTTCACCTCGATCGGGGTGAGTGCTGAGTTCTCCGGCATAGTGCAAAATCTGGGACTGGTCGTCATTCTGAGCCTCATCGCCATCGCGACCAAGCTGGTCGGCGGTGCGATCGGTGCTAGAATCTCCGGCTTCAAATGGAAAAACTCGATGGCCGTAGGAGCCGCAATGATTTCACGCGGTGAGGTTGCCTTGATCATTGCTACGATCGGCTTGGAAGCCAAGCTTCTCCCCGTCGACCTGTACGCGGTCTTGATCGTAGTGGTACTGGTGACCACCGTCGTGACGCCACCATTGATGAAGTTCTTCTTCTCTCGGATCAAAGATCAGCCAGATGCCCTCGCTTTGAAGAAGAATGCGTAATTGACTTTACAATGAAAAAAGCTCTCCCTTTTGCTGAGAAGGGAGAGCTTGCTTTTTTTACCCGTTACTTGGTTTCTCGATGCAAGGTGTAGCGTTTCAAGCGCGGCGAATACTTCCGCAGCTCCAGCCGTTCGGGATGATTGCGCTTGTTCTTGGACGTGATATAGTTACGGTCACCCGATTCCGTACATTGCAATGTCACGGTCACCCTCATGCAGAAGCCTCCTTTCTCACTGTTCTACCAAAGTCTCAACCACGACATTCGCTGTCGGCAGCGGATCAGGCAGACTGCTCCAATCACCGCTGTACTCCTCATCCGTCAGCAGGCATGTATCCAGCTGCTCCACAATGCTCTCCTGGTCGAGTCCTATTCCGATGAATACGAGCTCCGTCACGCGATCCCCATGCTCGGGGTCCCAGGACGCTGCCCACTCTGGATCTTCCGCCAATAGAACCTGCTGCTCGGCCTGGGGCAAAGCCGCAGTCCAATATCCCGCCGTCCCGATCTCAATCGAAGGACCTGCCTGACTCAATGTCATCGCCCAATCATTGCGTGTCGCCAGCCAGAAAAAGCCTTTGGCACGCACGACCTCCTCCGGCCAATCTGCCAGCCACTGCTGCCATCTTTCCGGATGAAACGGCCTTCTGACACGATAGACAAAGGAAGAAATGCCGTATTCATCCGTCTCCGGGACATGCTCTTCCTTTTCCAATTCTAAAATCCAGCCCGCAGATTGACTGGCCCGCTCGAAATCGAACAAGCCCGTGTTCAAAATTTCTTGCGGCTCGACTTTTCCTCTCTCGGACCGAATTAGCCTAGCCTGCGGCTGCAACTTGCGCAAGACGCTCTCGAGCTGGGCCAGTTCATCTGGAGCTACGAGGTCGCATTTGTTGAGGATCAGCACATCGCAAAACTCGATCTGGCTGATCAGCAAATCGACAACCTCGCGGGTGTCGTCTTCTCCTGCTGCCTGATTGCGCTCCAACAAACTTTCCCCGGAGGAAAAATCATGCCAGAACCGATAAGCATCCACGACGGTGACCATCGCGTCCAGACGGCAAATATCCGAGAGGTTGATCCCGTTCTCTTCATCAACATACATAAAGGTCTGTGCGACGGGAACAGGCTCCCCGATGCCAGTCGACTCGATCAGTATGTAGTCATAGCGGCCTTCCTTCGCCAAGCGTTCCACTTCTATCAGTAAATCTTCTCGCAGGGTGCAGCATATGCAGCCATTGGACATCTCCACGACTTTTTCATCCACACGGGAGAGCCCGCCGCCTTGTGAAATCAAGTCTGCGTCAATATTCAGCTCGCTTAAATCGTTTACGATGACTGCGACGCGCAACCCTTCCCGATTGTTCAGTACATGATTGAGTAAGGTGGTCTTCCCCGCTCCTAGATAGCCGCTCAATACGGTGACTGGTATTCGTGTATCGTGCATAGCAAGCACGCTCCTCCCGAAGTTCCTGTAAATCGTATTGAATACGATTTACTATCTAACATCCTACCCGATATACACAGATTGCGTCAATATAAATCGTAATAATTACGCTTTGTTCGATTTTTACCGATTTGCAACAACTTTTGAACCAGGACAAGCTACAATAAGATTCAAATGGATTCAGTCATAGAAAGGAATCATACACATGAACAAATCCTGGCTCAGATCGGCCGTTCTTTTTGCTCTTTTGACCAGCGGGTGCGGACTTGTCGAGACCCCGAATGAATTGATGCGTGCCCCTTCATCGGATAGTGATCAGAAGAGCATCAATCAGGCGATCATGCAATATTTGCCGGCAGGGTCGCAACTGACCGTTCCCCTAAACCCTGACGTATCAAGCGCTGTCTCACTGTGGGATCTCGATGGAGATGGCATACCGGAGGCTGTCGCCTTTTTTAAAACGGAAAAAAATGATTATGAGATCGGCGTCCTGATCCTGACCCAGAATCAAGGCCACTGGGAAAAACTGACCTCCTTCAGCAACATCGGGAACAAGCTGGATTACGTGCGGTTCGTCGACCTTACCGGAGACAACCGGCCCGAGATCCTCATGGGATTGGGTGGCGGAGACGATCTCAACAAGGAGCTTTCCATCTACTCCCTGGAGCAAGGACGTCTGCAGGAACAGATGAAACTACCCTATTCAGTCCTGGCGGTCGGTGATTTGGATCAGGATGGCCAAGCCGAGCTGGCCGTGATCATCCATGATCACGACAAATTTGTCTCAACCCTGCATCTGTACGGTGCGGCCGATCAGAAAATGGTCAAGCTGGCCGAGCAGACTCTAAACGGACACGTCAACGGCTATGACCAAGCCTTGATTGGCAAAGCATCCCCCGACAAATATGGGCTTTTCCTGGAAGCAGGGCTTGGCGCCCACTCGGCCTCAACTGAGCTGTGGATCTGGGAGGACGGCAAGCTGCACAACCCGCTTGCCAGAGGTGATGACGAGCTAGAATTGACGTTTAAGCCGTATGCCCTGTACAGCGAGGATATCAACCAGGACAGTCTGATCGAGATCGGCATCCACACCCAGCCGCCCGGAACCGAAGATTTGCCGATGGTCGCCATCCCCTGGATCGCTTCCTACTATCAATGGGACGGGAAAAACGGATTGGTGCATGTCGAAGACCACTACCAAAATTACGAGTACGGAATCGATTTTCGCATACCGGAAAAATGGCTCGGAAAATTCACTGTTTCCCTGGAGCCGCAGACGAATCCGCAGTTGATTCATTTTGATTACTTCCAGGAAGATACAGGGGCCAAGCTGCCTCTCCTCTCCCTGCAGGTCATCCCGCAGCAAAATTGGAATAAGGCAGCAGAGAAATTGGAACAACAGCAGGAATCCTACGTCATTTTAAAAGAGGGGGGAAAGACGGTGCTTGTAGCCATTCAACCAAGCCCGCCGCCAAAGATGAATGCTTCCACCCGGCAGGTGTATTCCTCCATGCTGCTGTCAGAGGATGAAATTCGCCAGCTTTTCCGCCCCTTGCAGATGCGGCTATAGCGGTCAGGCCGTGTGCAGATTTCATATGACAAGGAGAATGACCGGATGAAAGTGTTACTGCTGGAAGATGAAAAATCGATTCGTGATTTTGTCAGGATCAATCTTCGCCGTGAAAACTACGATGTCGTAGAAGCCTCTACCGGCGAAGAAGCCCTCGAAATGGCCGAAAGCCAACCCGACATCGAAATCGCGATCCTCGATGTCATGCTGCCCGGCATCGACGGATTTGAGGTATGCGGGCGACTGCGCGAAAAATACCCACGTCTGGGTATTATCATGCTGACGGCCAAAAGCCAGGAAGCCGACAAGATTATGGGACTGGGATTCGGCGCAGACGATTACATGAGCAAACCATTCAGCCCTGCTGAGCTGATCGCCCGCGTCAAAGCTTTGCATCGCCGCCTCTCCCCTGTCACGACACCACCGCCGGAGGAGAAAAATACGATCGATCTCTGCCCTTTTACCTTGCTACTGGACGAACGCAGGTTGATCAAGAAAGATCAGGAATTCATCCTGACGCCCAAGGAGTTTTCCATCATCAAGCTGCTTGGTGAAAACGCCAATAAAGCCATCAGCCGCGATGAGATACTGACAAATATATGGGGGCAGTTCTATGTCGGGGATCTAAAGGTAGTCGACGTCAATATCCGTCGCATCCGTCAAAAGATCGAGCTAGATCCTGCGAATCCCTCCTACTTGGAAACCGTATGGGGCTATGGCTATCTCTGGCGAAAGGATCATTCTGATGCGAGGAATTAGAAGCCGCATGATCATCCATTTTGGACTGATCCTACTCTTGATCGTTCTACTGCTCGAGGGCCTTTTCTACTGGGCGGTTCACACCTACTATTTCGGGACAGCGACGGAAGCTCTGGTGACCCGTACGACGACCTTCACCACGTTTATCAACAAATACACGTCTGATTTCGGCCTCAAGCGCAAGACCCGCTACATCCTGGAGAGCATCCAACCGGATGAATATGCCAAAATCGAGGTTCTGGATATAAACGGCAAGCTGATCCTCAACTCTTACGGATTTCAGACCGGGGAGGTCATCAAGACACCTGACGTCGAGGAGGCCTTGCAGGGGAAAGCTGGCCTTTATATCGGCAAAACGCCACAATCTCGGGAGCGCGTGATCGCCGTATCCGATTCACTGACCCATGCAGGCGACTACGTAGGTGTGCTTCGCTACTCGATCTCAGCAGAACCGCTTTACCACGCGGTGAATCGGATTGCCCTCTACGGCGTGGGCGTAGGCATCGTCGTCATTGTGCTGGCGATGGTCCTTAGCTTGATCATTGCCAAGCGCATCGTGGACCCGATCGAGGATTTGACCAAAGCCGCGATTCAGATGGCGAAAGGAAACTACTCCGTTCGGGCCGCCAAGCGTTTTGACGATGAGGTTGGGACGCTGGCAGACACCTTCAATTACATGGCTGCTGAAATCGGGAAAAACGAGAAATTGAAAAACGACTTTGTCTCCTCCGTTTCCCACGAATTACGCACGCCCTTGACTTCCATCAAGGGCTGGGGTGAGACGTTAATCTCAGGGGGGTTGAAGGACCAGGAAGAGACCATGCTCGGTCTGGAGGTCATCTCCAAAGAGACGGATCGGTTGATCGGTCTTGTAGAGGATTTGCTGGACTTTTCCAAGTACCAGTCCGCAGAGATGAAGCTGAGTCAGGAAAAGATGGATATGCGGGAGCTGCTAGAGGATTTGCACGTACAATTTACGATTCCCGCCCAGGAAAAACAGATCGAAATGCAGATGGCGCTCCCAGAATCCCCCTTAATCGTGATGGGTGATCCCAATCGTCTGAAGCAGGTATTCGTCAACCTGCTGGACAATGCGCTAAAGTTCACTCCGCCAAAGGGCCACATATCCGTGACCGTATCAGATCAAGACGGACGACTGACAATCCTTGTCTCTGACACGGGAGAGGGAATTGCTCCGGAGGATCTTGCCTATGTCACGGGGAAATTTTACAAAGGGCGTTCCAAGCTCTCCGGCAGTGGTCTGGGACTTGCGATTTGCAAGGAGATCATTCAATTGCATACGGGACGTTTTGCCGTCTCAAGCAAACTGGGACAGGGCACGATCATTACCGTCGAACTTCCGTTAGCCCCGTCTATACAAAAAAGGTAGGGAACTGATTAGGTCCCTACCTTTTTGCATTCAGGATGAAAATTGATTTTCAATCACCAATTGCTCCAGTCCAAAGCGAGCGCTTGGATGGGCTGCAGCGCTGGCCTTGCCCAAGCTAATCATCAACGTCGGCAGATAGCGCGGCGGAATGTTCAAGGCTTCGATCAAGGCTTCCCGGTTAAAGCCTCCCATCGGGCAGGTATCATACCCTTTGGCCTTCGCTGCGAGCATGAGCTGCATCGCGGCAAATGATGAGTTGCGAATCGCTTCATCGCGAGCCAGGTCTGGATTCGCTGCATAAGCTCCCTCAATCTGCCCAATCATGATGTCTGCCACTCGCTCACTCATCGTACCATTGGCGACTGCCGCTTCGTAGACGGGACGAGCAGACTTGTCCGCCTCTAGATCTCCCAGTATGATAATAGTGGCATACGCGTCTGCCACTTGCTGCTGCCCATTGGCAATCGGCACCAGTTTTTCTTTTGCGGCCTGATCCGTCACCACGAGAAAACGCCAGTGCTGCAGGTTCCAGGAAGACGGTGCTTTGGCAGCCAGGCGCAGAATTTCCTGCAGGTCTTCTTTGGGAATGACGGCTTTGGGGTCGTATTTTCGCACACTATGGCGAGCTTCTATCACGTGTTCCAATGTCAACATATCAGTTTGTAACACAAGATTTGGCCTCCTTGTTTTCCTAAAGTTTACTCATTGTAATACACTTACTTTTTGTATTCAACTATTTTTATTATATTAAACGTACTGAGGAGGAAAATCAATGCAACTACTTGATCACGTCGTTATTGTCACAGGCGGCGGGCAAGGAATTGGACGCGCTGTCGCTACGATGTATGCTGCCCATGGCGCCCATGTGGTCATTGCCGAACGCGATCCGCAGGCAGGTGAAGCTGCTGCAAACGCCATCCAGCAAGCGCATGCTGCAGCAGGCGGTAGTGCCGTCTTTCATCCCGTCGATGTCAGCCAGCCGGAGCAAATCGAACACCTGATACGGATGACTGATGAGCGCTTTGGACGTCTGGACGTATTGGTCAACAATGCAGGAATTAGCACTTGGGAATCCCCCTATGACCTGTCTGTAGAGGCCTGGGATCAAATCCTTAACACCAATCTGCGCAGCGTATTTCTCGCCTCGCGGGAAGCAGCCCGGATCATGCGGCGCCACGGCGGCGGGGCGATTATCAATCTCTCCTCCACTCGCGCCCATCAATCAGAACCCCATACCGAGGCCTACGCCGCATCCAAAGGCGGTATTCTCGCGCTGACGCATGCGCTCGCAATCTCGCTTGCCCCCGACCAGATCACGGTGAACGCGATCTCTCCCGGCTGGATTGAGACAGGCGATTACGACGCTCTGCGACAAGAGGATCACGCCCAGCATCCTTCAGGCCGCGTCGGTCGCCCAGATGACATCGCACGTGCCTGCCTATTCCTGACACAAAAGGAAAATGACTTCATCACCGGCTCAGAGCTTGTCATCGATGGCGGGATGACGCGCAAGATGATCTACGCTCCGTAATCAGCCAAACCATTCCCCTCTTGCTTGAATACCCTATGGGTAATACAGGATAAAGGAGGAGTTCCATGCCGTTTGAAGAAGAGGACCTAAGAGTGATTGCTCTATGGCTGGTCGCGATCGGGTATTTGATTCTGGCCATCCTCGCCTGGTTTGAACTTGCGTATTAAACAGGAAGCCAATCAAGGGAGTTCCCGTTTCCCCTCAGGTACGGAGCTCCCTTTTTCTTTTCATGAGCACGATTATGATTCCCATATTTTCATCTTATCTTCTATGCTTGTCTCCTATAGGAGGATATGGTATCTTATTTTAGACCGAACGTTCTGTTTATATGAAAAGAGAGGAAATGATGGTCTATTCGTACAAAAGGTTCGCGTGCCAATACAGAAACAAAGCAACGAATAGCACTCGTCTCCAAAGATCTATTTTCACAAAAGGGCTATCTCGGAACTTCGATTGAGGATATTATCGCTGCCTCGGGAAGCAGCAAGGGAAATCTCTACTACCACTTTAAAAGCAAAGAGGAATTGTTTCTTTTTTTGCTGGAAGAACAGGTAGACGAGTGGATCGAACAGTGGTCTGCCAAAGAGCAGCGTTATAGATCCGCGATGGACAAGTTGTATGGCCTCGCCGATCACATAGCCGACGATTTGCAAAATCCGCTCACCAGTGCAGCCGACGAGTTCCGCGCCAGCGAGGCAGCAGCCCCGGCTGTCGTCGAGCAAATCATGCTGGCAGTCCAGCGGCAGCGCAGAATTTTCCATTCTGTTTTACAGGAGGCCATCGAAGAAGGTGTAGTCGATAGCCGACATGATCCGGACCAGCTCGTACAGATTCTCTACGCTCTTTTTGCAGGACTGCACGCTTCTCGCCATGAACCTGGTCTGACCGAACCCGCTACGCTTCACCGCACGGCGGTCTCGGTTTTTTTACACGGAACAGCAGCGAAAAGTACGGCAGAAGCTGCCCCCCTCAAGCTACATATCGTTCCAGAGAGCGCCCGTGAACAAACATCCGGTAAATCTTAGGAGGTGCACTGTGCTAAAAGATCTTGTGGCCCTGACAAAGCCGGGTATTATTCGACTGAATGCCATTGCAGCATTTGGCGGTTATTGGGTCGCTTCCAAATGGAATATCGATGGTTGGACCTTGTTGTGGATGCTCCTTGGTTCTGCATTGACGATGGCATCCGCCTGTGTGTTCAACAATTACCTGGATCGAGACCTCGACAAAAAAATGGAGCGTACTCGTGACCGTGCCTTGCCTCAAGGGCGGATGAAGCCGCAATTCGTCCTCTTGTACGCGATCATCCTTGGGATAGCGGGATTAGCCGTCTTATTCGGGCTCGTCAATGCATGGACCGGATGGCTTGGTCTAATCGGAATCTTCGTCTACGTCGTCATCTATACGATCTGGTTGAAGCGCACCTCGACATGGAGCACCTCCGTAGGGGGCATCTCCGGCGCGATGCCTCCTGTCATCGGTTATTGTGCAGTGACGGGCGAAGTCGATGCAGGAGCATGGATATTGTTTGCCCTGCTGTTCCTCTGGCAGCCCGCCCACTTCTGGTCCCTGGCCATTCGCCGTGTAGAAGAATACCGGGCAGCAGGATTTCCACTTCTACCCGTCGTAAAAGGCATTTCCCGCACGAAAAAACAGATGCTGCCCTATATTTTGCTGCTGTTGCCTGCATCTGTTCTGATGTATACCTACGGCTACGCCGGCATCTATTTCCTCATCCTCTCGCTCGCTTTGGCATTGATCTGGCTCGTTCACACGCTGCTCGGCTTTCGCGCGAAGGACAACGACAGATGGGCAAAGGTGAATTTTATCATCTCGATCAACTATCTGATGATCATGTTCGTGGTGATGATTCTGGATACCACGCATGTGTAGTGGGAAGGGAATCATGGCTATGGCAAGCAAAGAGAATCTGACTACGCGGAAATGTTAAACGCACGAAAAAACATCCCGTTTCACTATCAACAGTGGGACGGGATGTTTTTTTCGAATTGGGTGGGCCACATTTTTCCGTCTACGCTCGGTCGAGATCGTGATCGAAACGCATATCAATAAACGCGCGCAGGGCATTGCTGATAAATGAGTCCTTCCGCATGATGAATTCGGTCTTCATGTGGCCCAAGGGATCAGAAACTTCATGGGTGCGGATGATTCCCTCCCCCTCATGCCGTGACGTGACGCTCCGCGGAAGCAAGGAGATTCCGAGTCCGGCTGAGACACCGCCGATAATCGCTTCGATTGTCCCGAACTCCATGATGACGGGAGAAATCTGGCCATGTGCATGCAGAAAACGCTCCAGGACAGCCCGATACGAGCAACCGGTGCTGTATACCAGGATTGGTCTGGCAAGTGCTTCATCGAGGTCGGCAATGGTCGTAGAGGAAACAATGACCAGTTCCTCGACAAAAGCGGGGATCGACTGAAGCTCCGGGTGGTCGCACTCGCCGCCGATAAACGCTCCGTCCAGCTCGTAGTGCAGTACTTTTTCCATCAAAAACTGGGTATGACCCGTCGTCAGCGAGAGTAACACATTCGGGTATTGCTCGTAATACGAAGCGAACAGTTTGGGTAACCGAACGGCGGCCGCGGTCTGCGTGGACCCGATCATCAAAGGTCCGCTAGGTTCGCTGGTAGAGGCAAGTGCTTTGGTTGCCTCGTCCAGCAGTCCGACGATTTTATCCGCATAGCCGAGCAGCGTTTTCCCGCTTGAGGAGAGAGTCATTCCCCGGTTATGTCGAAAAAACAGTACCGTACCAAGCTCCGCCTCTAACTGCTGAATACGAGCCGTGACATTGGATTGCACATAGCCAAGCCTAGAAGCGGCTTTTGTAATGGATCCTTCCCGGGCAACCATTTGAAATATGCGAAGCTCCGCGCTCTCCATATCATGGATCCTCCGTTCCCCTCTGATATCACTTTAGATGATAGCCAACATCTGTAATGATCATTATATTAAAAACCGAACCTCCCTTACAATATGGCATGTAAGCTTTTCAAGTAGGGGGACTTCGTGATGCACAAGCTCAAATATGCCTGCCTGGTCGTGGCGACGACGTTTTTGATGGGAATTGCCTTTCCTGTGGGCAAGATTGGTCTGTCGTATGCGCCGCCGTTTCTTTTGATGGGCATTCGCTTCGTATTGGCAGGAGGCTTGCTTGCCATACTGTGCGCCAAAAGGAAGCAGCCACAAAGTGCAAAGCAGTGGCTGCAAGCAATCGTCATCGGCCTGTTTCAGTCCGCGGGTGTGATGGGCTGCGTGTTCTTCAGCATGCGCTGGATTACGTCGAGCGAATCAGCCATCCTTACCAGTTCAAGTCCATTGATCGTGATCATCATGGGGACGCTTGTATCCGGAGCGGTTTATCGAATGCACCAGTGGCTCGGTGTGATCATAGGGATGGTCGGGGTTGCGGTTGCATTCGGCTTTCATCTCGGTCTTCATGCCGGCACCTTCGTCAGTCTCCTGGGGGCAGTCATCTTTGCTTCGGCGACACTTCTCATCAATCGGTGGGCTCCAGGTTTTGACATGAATGTACTGGCTGCGTATCAGATGCTGGCAGGGGGTATCGCCTTGCTCATCATGAGCATGATCATGGAGTATCCCTCCTTCACCGTGACAGCCGCATCCGTAACTGTGGTGCTGTGGCTCGCCATCATGTGTTCGATTGTCCAGTTTACGCTTTGGTTTTATCTGCTGCACCACGGCGATCCTGCGAAGACGAGCTCGTTTCTTTTTCTCGTGCCGCTCTTCGGCGTGTTCAGTAGCTGGCTTTTGCTCGGTGAGCGTATCGAATGGTACGTGGGCGCGGGCGGATTATTAATCGGCATCGGCATTTTTCTCGTAAATCGGAAGGCATCTCAGTTGGGTGCGCCAACTACGAAAAAAACCGCTTTTCATCAAAAAATGGTCAAGGAGTGACTGACGATGGATCTCGCAAACCAAGTAGCTCTTATTACCGGCGGCGGTACTGGAATCGGCAGGGCAACAAGCATTGAGCTTGCACGGCGGGGGGCATTGGTTGTCGTGAACTACTCCCGTTCCAAAGCGGACGCGGAAGAAACTGTACATGTGATTATGAAAAATGGTGGGAACGCCATCTGTGTGAAGGCCGACGTATCCGAAGACAGGGAAGTACGACAAATGGTCGATACGATTGTTGAGCGATTCGGAACAGTCGATTTGCTGGTGAACAATGCCAGCATCACTCGTCACATCCCTATGGGTGACCTGGAAGCGCAGACAGAGGCAGTGTGGGATGAGCTGTACGATGTCAATGTAAAAGGGATGTTTTTCTGTGCGAGAGCGGTAGCCCCACTGATGAAACAAAGAAAAAGAGGCGCGATTGTGAATGTAGGCAGCATTGCCGGTCTAACCGGAGCAGGCTCTTCGCTTCCGTATGCCGTCTCCAAAGCGGCAGTGCATGGCCTGACCAAATCGCTGGCACATGCGCTTGCCCCGGAAATCCGGGTGTGCAGTATTGCGCCTGGGGCTGTAGCGACGAGATGGTGGGCCGGACAGGAAGAGCGGATGAAGCAGCTAGCTGGTTATTTATTGCTCCAGCGGATCGCGACGCCGGAGGATATTGCCAAGCTTATCTGTGCAGTACTCGAACAAGAGGCGATGACCGGACAAATCATCACCGCTGATTGCGGTCAGCTCTAATAGTAGGAAGAGGCTGCCCTTGTGGACAGCCTCGTTTCCTTATCTCTATTCCAACTTGCCTGCCTCCCGCTACCAGGTGCGGAACGGAGGCGAACCTGGCGCCTGATGCTGGATTTGCTCCATAATCGGATACCCGTATGCCAGTACGATCAGCACCACGAGGACACCCACCCAGACCGTCCAGCGCTCCAAAATCCGCGGTACATGCTGCACTTCCTCCGTTTCGGCAATCGGATATTCCGTATGCCCTTTGGGAGCCATGAAGGTGAGATAAAACAGAATCAGGATCAACAGGACTGCCGCTACGAAGAGCAGACCTCCGCCAAACGCCATCACGCGTTGGTAATCCATCCAGCCAAGTGCCAATGGGTGATCCATGTAGGTCGTATAATCTGTACGGCGCGGTGCTCCTTGCAGCCCCATCGTGTGCATGGCAGCCGACATGAGGAACATCCCTACCGACCAGAAGACTGTTTGCACCATGCCCATTCGGTTGGCAGTCGGGGTCAACGTGCGACCAGTCAGGACGGGAATAAGCCAAAAGCTGACACCGAAGAACGTGAGGGCGACAGCCCCTCCCACCGTAATATGGAAGTGACCGGTTACCCAGATCGTATTATGAACTACTGCGTTTAACTGGTTACTTGCGTTGATGATCCCCCCTGCACCGCCTGGGATAAAGAACAGCATCCCCATAAACGGTGCGAAGAAGCGCACATCAGTCCAAGGCAGTTTTTTGAACCATCCGAAAAGGCCAACTCCGCCTTTTTTCCTTCCTGTCGTTTCAAAGATCGCAAACATAGAGAAAGCGGTCATCAAGGAAGGAATCACGACAATCAGCGTCAGGATGACGTGAATCATTTTCCAACCTTCGGAAATACCTGGCTCCATCAGCTGGTGGTGAAATCCGACCGGGATGGAGAAGAGCAAGAGACAGATGAAAGCAAGTCGGCTCAGCGAGTCACTGAATACATGGCCACCGATCACGCGCGGTACGCAGACATACCAGGCGATGTAAGCCGGCAGCAGCCAGAAGTAGACCAATGGGTGCCCGAAGAACCAGAACAAGGTGCGGCTAAGCATGATATTGATGGTAGGCGACCAGCCGAGCGACCAAGGAATCAACTGGAACAGTACTTCGATTGCCACAGGAATCGTAGCGACAATCCACATGATATAGGTGGTTACAGACATGAACAGGAACAGCGGCGAGTTTTTCCCCTTGTTCAAGCGTCTCCATTTGCGGTAGCGGGAGAAAATCCCAAACCCCGCCAGCCAACTTCCTACGACAACCAACGCCGTACCGATATAAAAGATCGGCGAAGCCTTGAGTGGCGCATAAAACGTATACAGGACGGAGGCCTCGTTCAGGATAATCATGATGCCCGCCATCAAGGTGCCGACGACCATCAAAATCCAGCCTGCCCATCCCCAGCCTAGTGCTGAACTGTGCAAAGTCCCGCCTGTGGTTTTGGCTACCCCCGAATAGAGAAATCCGATGATGAAGAACGTGGTAAAAATGAGTGCCATCAATACACCATGCGCAGTCAAGATCTGGTAGTAGTTCATCCAGCTCGGCAGCTCTACGATCCCTCCGCGCACCATGCCCTGCAGCATCCCCGCGATTGCCGCGACACCGAATGCGATATACGCCACCCAGATGTATGCCAGGCTGAGTCGGGAAGCGGGACGATCAACGGCTGCCGCTTGCGTTTGATCCTTTTGCAAGATATTCATCTTTGTCACCTACCTTTATTTCACAATAATCGTAGTCGCCATCACCTGATGACCAGCCCCGCAATACTCGTTGCAAAGAATCAGATATTCACCAGGTTGGTCAAACGTATAGGTCGCGGAACTGATATGTCCAGGCAACACCATGAAGTTGACGTTGGTCCCGGGAATCTGGAAGCCGTGGATGACATCTGGGCTAGTCACATGAAAATTGACCTTCGCCCCAAGCGGCACTTCCATCTTGTTGGGAGCAAACCCAAAAGCGAAAGCTGTCATATAGGCGTCATACTCCTGATCGCCCACCTTTGTCAGACCTGGGTTGTCAAAAGGCGGTGTTTCCGTCACCTTGGCCGGGTCGATCATGGTCATATTGCTGGGCGGTGCCATTCCCATCGCAAAGGCATTGATACATAATAGCAGGATGAACAGCGCGAGTCCGCCAGCACCCAAAATCAACCAAATTTTTTCATAACGGTGTAAATGCATGAGCTATAACCTCCCTTACGTCCTCTCTTACGCCCGTTCCAGGAAAAGTCCGAAGATGCCGAACCAACTTAAGAGAATAATGAGTCCAACTATGATTACGGCAGCAAATGTCCCTTTGAGATTTTCCTGGTGCGGCTGTGTCTGTGGGGACTTTTTCGTCTCGCTCTGGGTGTTTCTTTGTGTCTCCATCGCTCTTACGCTCCTTTCCTGACCAGTCACATGGCGTTGTTCCTGTTACGCCTTCATTCTACCTTTGCCGCGAGCTAGAAGTATTTCGGGGAAATCCCCTATTATGGGCCAAAATCCTCCTGATATTCCCTGTTTCTGTCACAATCTGTTCAAAACAAAAAAGCTAACCATCCACGGTTAGCTTTTTCCTCTTCCTATACCCTTACACGCTCTTGAACGGCACCCACCCCAAAGCATGGAGTGTCACTCCTTGCAAGGTCTGACTAAAAACCTAATGCAGAAGTAACAGAAAACGATTAAGCTTGTACCAAAGATAATATACTGGATGCGCAGGGCAAGACGACTTGCTCGCGCGAGGAGGGACAAGCCGATGTTGAACAAAGCATTGCTGATCGGGGATGTCATGCAGGAGTGGGCGGGGACGCGCCGACTGTTGGCAAGTTTGCCAGACGAACATCTCGGTTGGAAGCCGCACGAAAAGTCGCACACGCTCGGAGAATTGGCAACGCACGTCGTCAACCTATTGAATTGGCAACTGGGCATTCTTCGTGATACGGGAATTGACCTGTCGATCACTTCTTCTCGAAGGACAGCGTTGACGAGCCGCCAGGCGTTGCTGGACGAATTCGACTCGAACATCCTGGAGCTCGAACATACGCTGGACGCCATCGATGATGCGGCGTTGGCATCGGACTGGACACTCCGTCGCGGCGACACGATCGTGGCCGTTCAGCCGAAGGCGATTGCGTTCCGTACGATGGGCATGAGCCACATGATTCACCACCGCGCGCAGCTCGGCGTGTACCTGCGTCTGCTCGACCAGCCAGTCCCGGGCGTTTACGGCCCGACCGCCGACGAACTCGGCAAGTAGCGATTCGCCACCGAAAAAACGACCCTAATCAGGTCGTCTTTTTTGTAGTATCTATTTTGCAGCTTGTTACTCGAAATCGAGCCAGCCTTTTTTGATCGCATAACGGACCAGATCGGGCCTTGTACGCAGATGCAGCTTTTCCATGATATGAGCCTTATGCGACTCCACTGTTTTGACCGACACCACCAATTGCTCCGCGATCTCCTTATTGCTGAAGCCTTTGGCGATCAGAACCAGCACTTCTTTCTCGCGATCCGTCAAAATTTCGTACTTCGCCTGTTCTTCACCATTTTTTACCATATGCAAAAACTCTTCGATCAGCGATTTGGTAGCAGAAGGGTATAGATACGCCATGCCCTGATTCACTGTACGAATCGCGTGAATCAAATCCAGATCCGGTGCGCTTTTTAGAATGTACCCGGCCGCTCCTGCCTGCAGTACGCGGAATAAATACTCCTCATCGTCGTGCATGGTCAGCACTAGCACCTGAATCTGCGGTGCCATTTCCTTCAGTCTGGCGGTAGCGGTCAGCCCGTTTTCTCCAGGAGGCATGCTCAAATCCATCAACACAACATCGGGATTTAGCTCCATCGCCTTTTCGCAGGCTTCCTTCCCGTCTGCGGCATAGCCGACCACTTGCATATCTCCTTGTGCTTCAATCAGCATTCCCAGACCCGACCTGACAATCGCATGGTCGTCAGCGATCAGTACGCGGATAGCCATCTTCTGTCCCCTCCTTCGGCAATGGAATCCGTACGATCAATGTGGTACCGTCATCAGGAGCAGAGCGGATATCGACCGTGCCTCCCAATAGCTGGGCACGTTCCTTCATGCCGAACAGTCCCAGTCCTTTCCCTGCATTCATAGCCTGCCCGACATCGAAGCCGATCCCGTCATCTACAATCGTCAATACAATTTCTTTATCCCGGTCTTCAAAAACGATGCCCAGCTTGGTTGCCTGCGCATACTTGGCGGTATTCGTCATCGCTTCCTGGACAATCCGGTACAGCGCTGTCTCGACCGCTGCCGAGTAGCGGCGCCGCTCCCCTTGCACATGCAGCTCCACCTCGATATGGAAGCTTTTTTCTACCCGCTTTATTAGCGACCGCAATGCGGGCAGAAGCCCCAAATCATCCAATGCCGAAGGACGAAGCTCCAAAGCCATGCGCTTTACTTCCTCCATCGCTTTCGCTGTCATCTGCAGCAAATCATTGACATGCTGTTTGATCGGATTCGTCAGATTGTCCTGCCCGATGACATTGAGCCCGACCAGAATACTGTAAAGGGCCTGACCGACGCCATCATGCAGTTCCCGCGCGATCCGTTTGCGTTCTTCCTCCTGCGCCTGAATGGCAAAATGGGTCAGCTTGTACTGGTGCCGCTCCTTCTCCGTCTTTTGCTGAACAGACATGTCGCGGATGATCATGACCAGCTTGCCTTTTGATTCATCAGGAAGCTGAGCGGAACTGGCAGCTACCGGATGCTCGCGTCCATCCTTGGTGCGCAAACGCATCTCAAAGGAAGGCATCTGAACCTGTTTAAAAAAGCAATCTGCACAAGTGGAGTCTTCCATGCATGTCGCCATGCCCAGACACAGCTCACAGATATGCATCTTCCCAATCAGCTCATCCCTCGTCCACCCTGTCATCTGCTCCAGGGCAGTGTTCACCATCACAATCCGCCCGGCATCGTCCACAACTAGGATCGCATCACTTACGTTGGCAAAGATCGACTCCAACAAAAAGACATCTGTCCCTGACTGAACCTGCTCTGTAGGCAACGTATCCATGCGCTCCTCCCTTCGAACCGTGTATTCTTACCGTTATTGTAGAGGGAACAAGCGTGAATGTGTATCAGGGAATTCCCTTAACAATCGATTTTGCCTGTATAAAAAAAGGAAGCGGTCCGGCCAGCGCCGAACCACTCCCGTTATGGATTACTCTTCTGCCGGAATCTCGACCACAATCTTCTCCGCTACTCCTTGCGGTGGAAGACTGCGGGTCAATTTTGGACCATAGAATGCAAATACTCTCATTTCCGGTTTCAATTCTTCCGGTTTCATTGCCTTTTGGTCGCGGGCATTGACGATTACGGTATCTTCCGTAATTAACAGGACGACATGCTCCTGAGATCCCTGAGACAATGCCTCGCCTTCTACGTTAACTCGATAGGCGCCATCCTCACCCTTCTCCACACTGACCAGGCGGCCTCCTGTGCCCAGTACGTCCGGAGACTCCAGACTGCTTTTCACCACGATGCTATAAGCTCCAGTCTGCGGTGGCATGCTCATTGCCATAAATTTAGCATGGGTCGCTTCTACTTCCATACCCATTTTCAAATCTTCCGGCTTTAATTCCTTGCCATCTGCGGAGGTGATTTTGGTGTCTTCGCTGATGTGCAAAATAATGCCAGTCTCGTATCCATTCAACAGAATCGAGTAGTTGCCTTTTTCATTTTTCGTCACTTTGGTGACGTTCCCTATGACGGAAGGAGCCGCCTCGGATTCTTGATCTACTTTGATCGCATCCTGAGTCACGCTTACTTCCGCCTGCAAAATATTCTCGACAAAGGCTACTGGCACATACGTGTTGCCGTTATAGAGAGTGTTGTGATCCTGATTCAATGCAACCTGCCCCAAGATCTCTCCCTTCTTCACTTCTGTCGCCTTTGTTTGTGGATTCCAAACCACCTGGAATCCGAGTGATTCTGCTACTGTCCGCAGAGGCACCAGCACCGTTTGCTGATTCTCATCGAGAATCGCCATCTGCTCCAGTTTATTTCCATTCACCAGTACGGAGAGCTCTTTTTCCTGCAAAGGTGCTGCAGTTACCATATTGCTTCCCAGAACGGCCATTGCCGCAAATGTCATCATACCAGTACGCCATTTTTTCATGTTGTTCCGCCTCCATTACAATCTGTTCATGTACTTAGTCTGTCATCAAATGAGACGAAGCCATTCATGAAACGTTTCAAGGTTGTTCCACATTGTCTGGCATATATGCATTTCTCGGCATCGGTACGTCTGGCTTGCCCGTCGGATTGTTGTAGAGATACTGCGGCACCTTGCCGACGATCAGCGCTTCTGTGATGGGGATTTTGGTCGTGACCAACTGCTCATCGGTTGCGAACGGGATGATGATGCGCAAGGTGACCTCCACGTTGATATAGACCGTCACCAGCACCATGTTGATCCCCGCTTGCTTCATGTCTGTCTCCAGACGAGTTTTGACTGCGCCGATGGGAGCGAACGTGATGGGAACTTCCGGTCCGATGTGTTCGAGAAAGACGTTTTTGGTCGCCACCCCGAGCGGGATGGATGTCTGCACATCTTCCCGCTCGAACTCCTGGAGGCGATTTTGAATTCGCGAGGTGGTTTCCCCCACGATCCGGGAATACTCCTTGAAGTTGAAATTTACCGCTCGAATTACGCCATCCTGATCCTTTTCCATGAGAACGATCTGGTTGAAGTCCACTCCCTGCTGGCTGATTCGCTTCGTGACCGCATCCATGATGGCAAGTTTGGCAATCTGCTCTGCCTTGGCCTGCGCGATCAGCATGAGCGTAGGCTGCAATCTGCGCTCTGCAATCACGAACAACAAGATCAGAATGGCGATCGTAATCAGAAAACCGGCCAAGAACCGCTTCCCTCGTCTGCCCACCCGAACCCGAGGTCTTCTCCTATAGCGCACTAGCAATCCCTCTTCCCTGCTTGGCGATGCCGTTCGGCCTGTCTGATTTATGGGCGAACCGTACGCATGGACGAGCTTTTCTTTTTACCTCTTGTCTTTTCTTTAGAACGTCCGCCGTACAGTACTCCGCCAATTCCCGCTACAAAGGTCGGAATCCCCGAGGTGACAAGGATCAAGGCCCAGTCCCGGAAGTTCAGGTCAGTGGTTTTAAAGATCGGCTGCAGGGCATCGATGTACACCACGCCCAGTACCAGAACCAGCGAGGATACGACCGCCCAGACCAGGTATTTGTTTTCAAAAATATTGCGGTGGAAGACGCTGTACTGGCTGCGGCAGTCAAAGACATGGATTAACTGCGCCATCACCAAAGTGACGAAGGCGACCGTCTGTGCATGCACGAGATCGTCCGGGTTTTCATGGAGCGTGAGCCAGAATGCCAAAAGTGTCATCGCTCCGATCAAAAATCCGCGGCTGATGATTTTCCAGCCCAAGCCTCGACTGAAGATGTTTTCGTTTTTGTTGCGCGGCTTTTGATACATCGTATCCCGTTCCGCCGGATCGACACCCAATGCCATCGCGGGCAAACCATCCGTCACCAGGTTGACCCATAGAATTTGGATCGGGACCAATGGCAGCGGAAGTCCCAACAGCATGGCAAAAAACATGACGAGGATTTCTCCGACGTTGGAGGCTAACAGATAGCGAATAAACTTGCGAATATTATCGTAGATGTTGCGTCCTTCCTCCACGGCTGCGACGATGGTGGCGAAATTGTCGTCCCGTAGTACGAGGTCGGCAGCTTCTTTGGTCACATCTGTCCCTGTGATACCCATCGCGATGCCGATATCGGAGGTTTTGATCGCAGGAGCATCATTGACCCCGTCACCTGTCATCGCTACGACATGACCTCTGTTCTGCAAGGCACGCACGATCCGCAGCTTATGCTCCGGCGAGACGCGCGCATAGACAGAGACGCGATCGGCGTATTCTGCCAGTTGGTCGTCGGACATATTGTCCAGCTCCCGGCCCTCCAGCACTTCCCCGTATCCGCGCATCATCCCGATTTGGCGGGCGATGGCTTCTGCCGTCACCTTGTGGTCACCGGTGATCATGACCGTCTTGATCCCTGCCTGATGACAAAGAGCGATGGCAGGGCGTACCTCTTCACGCGGCGGATCGATCATCCCGACAAGACCGACAAAAACGAGATGGTTCTCCATCGAGGCGTGGGGCTGTCCGGAACGATAGCCCTGCAGTTGCCGATAACCGAAGGCCAGAACGCGAAGGGCGCGCGCCGCCATTTTTTCCGTCTGATCAAGGACCTGATGACGCAGTGTGGCAGACAGCGGCTGCAGTTCTCCCTTCCAGAGAATATGGGTAGAGCGGGCCAATAAGGCCTCTGCCGCTCCCTTCGTCAACAAGGTATAGGTCCCGTCTGTTCCTTTTTCCACGACGGACATCATTTTACGCTCCGAGTCAAAGGGATACTCCTCCACCCGAACCGATTGCCCGTTTTTGCCGCGCTCAGAGCCTGTGCCTTGTCCTTTGGCCGCCAAGACTTTCAAAGCTCCTTCGGTCGGGTCCCCCAAGACATGCCAGGTGCGCGTCGTCTTGCCCATTCCCAGCAGCTTGCGGGCGCTCTGCTCCTCGCTGTTCAGCGTCGCATTGTTGCAGCGGTCCGCAATGCGCAGAATCTGGTTCAAGGCTCCATCTCTTGCCGGCGACACTGTTTTTCCGTAGAGCTGAAAAGACCCCTGCGGTTCATAGCCTAGACCGCTTACCTCGTACATCGAGTCACTATGCCACACATGGGTGACTGTCATTTTGTTCTGGGTTAGGGTACCTGTCTTATCCGAGCAAATGACAGAGGCACATCCCAACGTCTCCACAGAAGGCAGCTTGCGGACGATGGCATTGCGCCGGATCATACGCTGCACACCCAAGGCAAGCGCGACTGTCACGATCGCAGGAAGCCCCTCCGGTATAGCTGCGACGGCCAAGCTCACCCCTGCCAGGAACATGGTAAAGAGCTCATGGCCATGCCATATCCCCGCCACGATCACCACGATGGTCAACAAGACAGCGACGACGACGAGCATCTTGCCCATTTGCTCCAGTCTGACCTGCAACGGCGTCTCGGCTTCCTCCGCCGTGTTCATTAGATGGGCGATTTTCCCGATCTCGGTATTCATACCCGTCTCGACGACAACGCCGCTTCCGGTACCGCCAGTGACCATCGTCCCCATGAATCCGAGGTTTTTCTGATCCCCGAGCGGAACCTGTGCACCTCCGGCATGATCCAGTTTGCGGGCTGTCTTACTGACAGGCAGGGATTCTCCCGTCAACGCCGATTCCTCAATCTCCAAACGATTGGCCGAGATCAGACGCAGATCTGCTGGCACACGATCTCCCGCCTCGAGCAGAACCAGATCTCCCGGCACCAACTGAGAGGCGGGGATCATGGACAGATGCCCATCCCGCATCACCCGTGCCATCGGAGAGGCGAGATCCTTCAATGCCTGCAAGGAACGCTCCGCCCGTGCTTCCTGGATGAAGCCCATAACGCCATTGATGAGTATGATGGCAATAATGGTGATGGCATCCAGATACTCTCCGAGAAAGTACGAGATCAACGTGGCAATGAAGAGAATGACCACCATAAAATCCTTGAACTGATCGAGAAAGACCGTGTAGAGAGGCTTTTTCTTGCTTTCAGCCAACTTGTTGGCGCCTTGTTTTGCCAGCCTCCGCTCAGCCTCTTGCTGGGCCAGTCCCTGCGACGCGTTACTCTGAAGGGCTTCGGTCACGTCGGCCGCCGCCAACATGTACCATTTTCGAATTGGCTGCTGTGATTCCACCTTCATCTCCCCCATCCGCTTCTCACTCTTTCTCATGTGTATGCAGACAGGCTGGAAAATAAAACAACCCGTCCTTTTGAAAGGACGGGTCCGACATGCAGCATATGGTTAGAAGATTTTTGCCACGCCGATGCAGATCAGCAAAATCGGCGGAAGCCAGGTTAGTCCAGACAGCCATTTATGCTGCCCAATCCCGCGCCCCAACCCCAATCCTGTCCACAGCAGCAAGGCGCTCATCGCCGCGATACAAAGGGAGACCAAGAGGGGTGAATACCCCAGAAACGTCAAGCTGATCCCTGCTCCAAAAGCATCCAATGAGAGGGCAAGCCCCAGCATGACTGCTTCCCAACCCATGATATGTCCTGAGCGGTCCGCGTCCGCTCGGGACGGATCGCTCAGGATCTGGATCATCACTCCAAACATGCGAAACTGCGACAATACTGTACGTTCTGGCTCTTTCTGTTCAGGAATTACGACAGGAGGCGGCAGTTTTTCTGATTCTGCTTGAGAAGGGGCGAAGACAAGCCGCCAAAACGTAAACAAGCCCATCGCGATCAGCACAGTAGCCCCCACCCGCTGACCGATCTCGGGAGTGAACCAGTAGGTAAGCGAGGAACCTACCATCATGACACCGTATACCACAGCGAACGAACATCCAGACACAACGATCAGAGACAGAAATGGCATTTTCATCTTTCGTAGCCCATACGTCAAGCCAACACTGACACTGTCCATGCTGATGGCCAGGGAAACGAGCAGGAGTGATAGCCATCCGCTCATATATGGTCACCTCTTTCCCGTTGCCTATTAGGTATACGCTGAGGGCCCATCAGATGTGCATGAACATGCTATGTAATTTGAAGAGGTGCTGCTGGGAGTATCTACCACGATTGGGCTGTGTTTGCAGAAGTACAGATGGGCAACTTTCCGTAAGCATGCGTTATTTTTGCTGAAACAGTAGGTTTGCATGTAGAAGTATCAGAAGATCAATCCGTATTTATTGGGACAAAGTTGGATTAATAGATGCTTGTTACAAATGAAAATGAAGTAGACCTCGGGTGACTGAGGTCTACTTTTTATTGCAAAAGTAACGAGAGGCTATGAGGTACTAAAGAAAGTTAGTACTCCCTTGATGCAGGTACCTTTGATATGTTAATCACTATGTTCGTGAAGAATATATTTCGATGCACTATTTTTCTATGCGTAAAAGCAAAGGGTTGGAGAGCCATATGAAAAAAGGAGTTACGTTATTTTTACTTGTCGCTTTATGTTTTGTGAATTACAGAATACTGGATACCAGAGACCAGGATCCGTTTCTGATCACAGATTATAGCAGGCTACATCCCGTAAAAGTAGAGCGTGTGGTGGAGGGAAAAGAAGAAGAGCAACTGCTTCATATAATAAAAGAGGCGAGAGATAAGAATTTGACCGTATCCATCGCGGGACAGCGGCACAGCCAAGGCGGCCACACCTTTTACAAAGACGGCATCGTCGTCGATATGACTCATTACAAAAAAATCATATCGTTTGATCCTGCAGCAAAAATCATTCGCGTTCAAGCTGGGGCGACATGGAAAGATATTCAGGACACCGTTAATCCCTATGGGCTATCGGTCAAAATCATGCAATCGCAAAATATTTTTACCGTTGGGGGCTCTATCAGCATTAACGCTCACGGCAGGGATATCCGTAACGGCTCGCTGATCAAAAGCGTTGAGTCATTTCGCCTGTTGAATACAAACGGTGAGATTATACAAGTCAGCCGAACGGAGAATGCCGACTTATTTCCTCTTGTCCTCGGCGGTTATGGGTTATTTGGGATTATTTTAGATGTGACCTTGACTCTTACAGAAGACGAGATCTACAGGATGACGTCGGACGCTATGACGGTTGACGAATACAGCAAGTATTTTTTGAACCAGGTGAAATCAAACAAGGATATACACATGCATTACGCCCGAATATCCGTAGCACCGGATCGTTTTCTTACCGACATGTATGCCATCAACTATACCGTTGACAAGGCAGTTCCCTTGAATGAGCACAATGCATTAAAAGCGACAGAAGATTGGGTAATTCCTACAAAGCTTCTGTTTCATTTCAATCGTTCTTTCTCTTGGGGAAAAAATATGTTCTGGGATCTGCAAACACGTTTCTTCAGTACACAACAAAATACCGTAATCAGCCGTAATAACGCGATGCGTTCAGAATCGGAATTTATGGAATACAGAGGGGTTGGCAAGAACGACCTACTACAAGAATATTTCATCCCTGTCGACCAATTCGCTGATTTTGTCCATCATTTTAAGACGATTTTGCAACAGGAAAATATGAATTTGCTAAACATTACGGTACGGTACGTGAATCAGGACGAGGAAGCGACGTTGTCGTATGCGAAGGAGGATATGTTTGCGCTCGTCTGCTTGTTTAACGTTCCTCTTACGGATCAAGAGCAACAAGCGTTTAAAAAGGGGATCCAGCAAATTATCGACGAAGCCATCCGGCATCGCGGAACCTATTATTTACCCTACGTCGCTTATCCGAGCCTGGAGCAGTTTCAAGCTGTGTATCCGAGGTATGGAGAGTTTTTTGAGAAGAAGGACCAATATGATCCAGAACATTTATTTATGAACTATTTTTATGAACAATACAAGGGGGGATAGAGCATGAATGTAAAATGGCTCATTCGGTCACAAAGCATCGTTACTCTGGCCGCTGGCATGATATATCCGTACTATTTGCTATTTCTGAAAAACCTGGGTAACAGCTATTCCAAGTACGGATTGGCTTTTGCCGTCTTTACGATAAGCTCTGCGGCCGTTTCCCAATGGATTGCGCCACGCTTGGACCGGCAGGGCATTCAAATCCTCGTGTTAAGTTCTGTTGGAATGATGTTGGCGATGCTTGCTTTCCCATGGGTAACGTCATATCTGTGGGTGATTTTTCTTCAAGTTGTTATGGGAAGCTGTAGTGCCATGCAAAAAATGAGCGAACGGTTATTGCTGGCCGACCACACGGAAAGCGGTGCCCGTGGAACCATCATCGGTTCCTTTCATTTCTGGACATCGGTCTCTTCCGGCTTTGCCGTTATTCTAGGGGGATACCTGATCGACTGGCTCTCGATCAATGCATTGTTTTATACGAGCGCGTTATTGTACGGATTCAGTGCGTGGGCTGTTTGGCGAACACGAATCGCCAATCCTGTGACTGGTGAATAATTTAGCATAAGCATCTCTTGCTTCCTTTATTGGATAGTAGGGTTGCTTTTTTTCGGGCTATAAACAGGAAGAGTTTTCTTCGTCACAAGAGCAAAGAGAGATTAAATGGCTGAAACTGATCGTACACCACGCTTGTTGACATCTGTTAGTCTGGAATAGGGATAAAAAAATACGGACAACCTTTTCATTGTCCGCATGATTTGTATCAGAACATGTTTATTCGCCACGAACCGCCAGCACTTCCCCAAGCAATCGCACCAGCTTTCGCGCCTGCTCGCCTGTCGTGTCCCGCAACGCAGAAAATTCGGTTACTTCCATCCCGACGACCCGTTGATCCCGCAGCACTCGCTCGAGGAATCGCTTCGTTTCCTCAAGGCCAAGTCCCGTCTCACTCGGGGCATACGCGGCAGGCATCGCTTCCTTGTTCATCACATCGACATCAAAGTGAACGAGGATTTTAGCATCAGCAGGAATAGACTGTAAGACACGGGTCACTTCCTGCACAATATCGCACGCATGAAGCTGCTCCAGCGTTGTGATTTCTACCCCATACGTCTCGTTTGGCATCTGCTGGCAGCCGACCAATTTTACCCGATCCGCCGCCCAACCGGTACGCTCAATCCAAATTCCCTGGTCCTGCAGCAAAAACCACAGCCCCATCCCGGCTGCTCCGATGCAGCGGCTGGCCGATGGAGCTACTTCATCAAGATGCCCATCGATGACCAGCAGATACGCCTTATCCCTGTATCGTTGCTGATGAGCGATTGCAGTTCCTACAACCAGGCTGCAATCCCCTCCTAGCATTAGCAGAAAGTCACTGGGTTCCATCCATGCCAACGCTTCCTTCTGCAAAATATCCCAGAGCATGCGCGGAGCTGGCCAATTGCGAACCGGAGGAATATTGTGACGAGGCAAATAGTCCGGCAGCCTGAGATCGCCCAGGTCTTCCACTACCAAACCTTTCTCACGCAACGACTCGATAAGTCCTGCCCTTCGAAACGCGTCAGGGGAAAGCTCGGTACCGGAAACGAAAGCCCCTGAAGAATGGGGTATTCCTTTTATTTTGATTGTAATGACACATTCCCTCCATTACGTTTGGTCCAAGGTCCATCCCCAAAATACCATATTATGGATGACCAAACAATGGGAGAATTGACTTGCATTACACCACCAATTCGACTGCCACCTGGTCGCCATAGGTGAAGCGGGTCGCAATATCGGTCGAGACCTCCCATTCTTCCTCGCCTACCTGAATGGAATAGAGCAGTTCCCTCCCTTGAAACTGCACGTGCTGGACACGTCCTCTCACGCCGTCCAGGCCCTCCTGCCAAGGATGCAGCCTGATCTGGTCCGGTCTGACTGGCAGCACCTGATCACGGTGAAAAGGTGTGAGGTCCTGTGCGACGCGAACTGGAAGTGAGGTTTGCCCCTCCCTTTCCAGCAGAAATGTAGAGGAATCGGCCCAGCTTCCTTTGACAAAATTGGCACGACCGACAAATTTGGCGACAAAGGGGGATTGCGGTGCGTAATAAATCTCGTGCGGCGTACCCTCCTGCTCTACTCTGCCGCCTCGCATGACAATGATTTTATCTGCCATCGCCAGGGCTTCAGACTGGTCATGCGTCACGTAGACGATGGAGGTGCCAAGTTCCCGGTGAATATGCTGGATCTCCTTGCGCATCTGAATGCGCAGCTCGGCGTCCAGACTGCTTAATGGCTCATCCATCAACAACAGCGTCGGATTAAAGACGATCGCACGAGCCAATGCTACCCTCTGTTTTTGCCCACCTGAAAGCTGGCTCGGATAACGCTGCTCCATCCCACCGAGGCCGACCATCTCCAGCATCTGTGCGACTCTTGCACGCGGGTTTCGTTTGAATTCTTCCGGGATATGCTCTTGATGACGCAGCGGAAAGGCCACATTTTCGTAGACTGTCAAATGCGGCCAGAGCGCAAACGACTGAAAAACCATGCCGATGCGACGTTGCTCCGGCGAAATGCGCTCGTCTTTGTCTGCCACCAGCTTCTGGTTCAGCCAGATTTCACCGCTGGAAGGAGACTCGAAGCCTGCCAAGAGGCGCAGGAGGGTCGTCTTGCCGCAGCCGCTCGGCCCTAGCAGTGCGACGAACTCTCCCCTGCCGATATGCACGTCGATTTGGTGCAGCGCAACCACCTCGCCAAACCTTTTGGATACCCCGATTACCCTCGCTTCATTCATCCTTCCATTCTCCTTTGCCAATATCGCTTCCATATCCCGCCGACGGCCAGCAAAATGAGAATTGCTGTCACGATCAGCGTGGAAAGAGCTGAGCTTAAGGTAGTAGAACCCGCTTGTTCAAAGCCGAAGATGACGACACCGATCGTCTGTGAGCCGGAAGACCAGAGCAGGGAAGAAATCGTCAACTCGGTAAATGCCGTCAGCATGACGAGGAACAGGCCCGTCAGCATGCCCGGAGCATATAATGGCAGCAGAACGCGGCTCCATCGGGTCCACAAGTGGCCCCCGCTGATGCGGGCAGCCTCCTCTACTTCTCGGCCTACTTGCAGGATCGAGACCGTGCTGCTTTTTACTTGCAGAATCAAAAAACGTGTCACATAGGCGATCAGGATCATCCAGACAGTCCCGTAGATTCCCGGCTGCCATCCTGGGATCGGCTCCATCCAGGTGAGGATCATCGCCAAGCCGACCACCATGCCCGGTAGCGCATACGGCAAAGAGACCGCGCCTTCCGTCATTTTCCCCAGCGCACTCGGACGCTGGATTCGCCAGTAGGCAAACAACGTTCCTACAATCAGACAAAGTACGCCTGTCAAACCTGCCAGCAAGAGACTATTGGCTATCGCCTCCCGAGTCCCGGCATGATCTCGAAGCACGAAGAGAAAGTGCTTCCAGGTCAAATTCTCGGTAAGAAACGGCAGACCATACGCTTTGATCAATGCTGTCGACGCCATCGAGAGCAGCGGCAGGAAGCTGGTTACGAACAGGAATAGTCCGACCGCTCCTTCTGCTAAAAATCGCTTCTTGCCCAGCGCGTACCGGACAGAACGATCTTCTGCACTGGTCTGATCTACACGACCTTTACGCAGGAGCAGCCATTGCAACCCCGTCCCGACGAGAGCGATGACTCCGAGCAAAATGGAAAGGACCGCGGCACGACCGAAGGCGCTCGGTCCAAAACCGATGACCTGCTCATAGATCAAGGTGCTCAACACAGGAATCCCTGCTGGAATGCCTAAAAAAGCAGGTATTCCAAAATTATCCAGACCAGAGATAAAAGCAAGCAAACCCCCGCTAGCGATCCCTGGCAAAGCCAGCGGCAGGGTCACTTGCCTGAGAACACTGCGCGAAGCCGCGCCTGAAGAGCGAGCCGCCCATTCCAGCTCCTTGGGGATGCGATAAAGGACGGACAGCGTCAGCATATAGACGAGCGGATAGTGGCTGAGACCCATCACGACGATGATCCCGTCCAGACCGTACACATTCCAAAGCTCTACAGGCGTACCCGCCAGCCAACTGGCGAACCGGTTCAAGACACCAGCCGGTCCCGCCATTTGCGTCCAGGCCAAGGTCATCACGTAGGAGGGAATCAGCAGTGGCAGCATAGCCATGACATGAATGGCACCCTTCCCGCGAATGTCCGTATAGGCGCAAAGCCAGGCAAGCGTGACACCGATCACCAGTGCCAGCACTGTGGAGAGGACAGCAGCCACCAAGGAATGATATACGGCTGACCAGGTCCGCACATCTGCCAACATCTCGGAGAAGACACCCAGACCGATACCTGTCTCCGTTTTTACACTCAGGATGACTAGCTTCCACAACGGGTAGACGAAGAAGAAGGCGACCGGCACCAGCACCAGCCAACCAGCCGCCTTTTCCCACGAGAGGGGGGCAGTGAAGTTGCGCCGCTGCCCGCCAGCCTGTCGTTCAGTTACTGTCGTGTGCCAGTTAGTTGCCACCCATCATCTCTCCAAATTTCTTTTTATCCGCTTCACGTGATGCCTCCAGTTCTGCGATGTCGGCAGACAGTACCTTGATTTCTTCCAAGGACTTGAGGCCTTCAGGAGCTCCTATCCCTTTGCGGATCGGCGTGTAGCCGAGGCCCGCCGCCAACTTTTGCCCCTCCTCAGACAAGACGTAATCTACAAAGGCCTTTGCTGCAGCGGGATTTTGAGCCTTTTTTAGGATGCCGATTGGCTCTGTGATTACGGGTACGCCTTCGCTTGGATAGATCAATTCCACCGGAGAGCCTTCTGTTTTCGCCCGCGCCACCATGTAGTCAACGACGATTCCGTAGTCTTTCTCACCGCCGGCAACGCTCTTTAGTACAGCTCCATTCCCTTTGGAAACGGTCATCTGATTGGCTTTCAGTCCCTCGAAATACTCCCAGCCAAACTCGCTTTGCCGGGTAAATACCCCAAGATTATAAGCGGCTGCACCAGAGTACAGCGGGCTGGGCATGACGCCTTTCCCGGCAGCTTCCGGCGCGGTCAGCACCTTCCAGCTATCCGGAAGTTTGTTACCCTTCTGCGTGTTGACAGCCAAGACCGTCGCCATCACTTTGGTTCCGGTATACGCTCCGTCCGCATCCTTCAGCTCGGCAGGTATCTGTTCTGCCTCCGGGGAGTTGTACGGCATCAGCAAATCCTGTTTTTTCAGACTGGCAAAAGTCGGTGCATCCGCGACCAGCAGCACATCTGCTTTCACCTGACCTGCCTGGGCTTCTGCCTGCAGACGGCTAATCACCTCTTCGGTGCCGGAACGGAACAGCTGTACCTTGACCTGCGGATGTTTTTTTGTAAAACCGTCGATCAGTGCTGCCGCATCCTCGTCAGGCTGGGACGTATAGAAGCTAATCGTGCCCTCGACCTTTGCTGGCGCTGGCTCAGCAGATTGCGTGCTATTCGTTTGCGGCGTGGCTGGAGAGGATGTTGTTGTCGCTTGAGGAGATGAAGATGTGCCGCAAGCTGTCAATCCGATGACGGATATAGCTGCAAACAAAGACAAAGTCCAATTGCGCAGAGAGACTCGGTTCATTTTGGTTTTTCCTCCTTGGTATTGGGCATTTTACAGGCGCTGCATGGCTGATTGAAACCACTTGGTGATTTTGCTTTTCATCGCGATATTCGTCATATTCAACTGCAAAGGAGTGATTGTGATGTAGCCATCCCGCAATTTATAATAATCCGACTCTTCCTCTTCCAAATGAATCTCCCCCAGCGTGTCAGAGAGCCAGTAGCACATATAACCCTGCGGATCGTTCAAACCGACATACTGGTATCGCAGAACGTCCATAGCCAAAGGAGTGACAGCCACGCCCTTTACCATCTCCTTGGACAGATATGGCAGATTGATATTCAGGACTGTGTCGGCGCTTAGCTTGTGGCGAAACAAGGTTTCAAACACTTCATAAGCGAGAGATTCCACCAGGTTATAAGAAGCGTTGGGCTTTAATGTAGCGAGCGAGACAGCAATCGATGGAATCTGGTACATCGCTCCCTCGATGGCAGCGGAGATGGTACCGGAGTAAAACACGTCCCGTCCTAGATTGGGGCCGCGGTTGATCCCCGATACGATCACATCCGGCTTCTCCTTGAAAATGACTTCAATCGCCATTTTCACGCAGTCGGCAGGGGTGCCATTGACTGCCCAGGCTTCCAGGGACGTATCGAAAAAGTTCACCTTATTCGCTTTTACCGGCGACTTCAATGTAATCGCATGGCTGATCGCACTTCTTTCCTGATCGGGGCAGACAATCGACACGTTGCCAAAAGGCTGGAGTGCCTGAGCCAGACACAGCACGCCGTTGGAGAAAATGCCGTCGTCATTGGTGATGAGAATATTCAAAGCAGTGACTCCTCCTATTCAAAAAGAAACACAATGGCTATGTTCCAGGTACGACAGGTTTTGCTTAAGCACAGAAAGCTCACGGGAATCATCCCAGCCTTCCAAGATGACAGGCCTTTCCTTTTCCCATAAAAGCGGCCAGATCGCTTCCAGGTCTACGTTCCCTGTCCCCAGCGGCACATGCAGCTTTTCTGCTGTCGCATCGCTGATATGAATTTTGTCGATATTTTCCAATTGATGGTAAAATTGCGTCAAAGAACAGGTCAACGGGACATGCGCAATATCAAATGTAGCTGTTGTCGGAAAATCCAAAGCAGCCCGCAGGTTATTTAGTTCATCTGGTGTGACCACCAGCTCTTTGGGAAGCGGTTCGATATGCTCGATGGAGAGCGTCAGGCCCAGTTCCATCGCTTCTCGAGCAAGTATGTTGAGACTTTCGATCTGGACGGGCTCATGCCAGCCTCTGGTCTTGGCGGAAAGGGTAACGCGCCCCGGATGGATCGTGACGCTTCCTGCCCCAATCATCTTCGCTAATTCCAAAGAGCGCCTGACCTCCTGTATCGATTGCTCGCGAATCCCTTGATTTAACGAACAAAGATTCAAATCCCAACTGGCTGCGTGCAAAGTCAGTCGGCATCCCGTCCGCTTGGCGGCATCCCGGATCTCCTTCGGATTGCTTCGGTGGAACCAGACATGCTCTGCCCAGACCTCCATCCCGGTAAAACCATATTGACGGCCAATCAGAATCGCCGCTTCGACGGGATATGCCCACATCAATGTTGATGAAACAAACAGCATGTCCACCACTCCCTTACCTCTGCGGGTATCGGCACACTTCCTACCGGACTCGGGTTGCGCGTGCCATGTCCGTGAAAGTCACTTCCTCCGGATCGGATCAAATGATTTTTTTTGGCCTCGCGCTCCCAGAACGCCATCTCCCCCAAGGAGTGACGCGGATAGTAAACCTCAATGCCGTCGATGCCATAGTCAAGCAGATTGCCCAGCTGGACTTCGAATGGATAGATTCCCGGGTGCGCCAGAATCGCGATCCCCCCGATTTCATGTGTTGCTTCTATCGCCTCACGCGCAGAAAAAGGCGGTCTCGGGACGTATGCCGGCGATCCTTTTCGCAGATAGGCATCAAACATGGCCTGCGGGGAACGTCCATAGCCGCGCTCCACCAAGGCTTCGGCCACATGGGTACGGACGATCACGCTGCCTTGCGCCCTGGCCAGACATTCATCCTGTGTGATCTCCAAGCCAAGTCGGTTGCAACGTTCCACGATTTCGCCAATCCATTCGATTCGCTCTTGTTGCCGTTTGTCCATCAGGTGAATCAGGCGCGGATCTGCGATGTCGATCCCATAGCCGAGTATGTGAAGCTCCCCCTCGGGACCTTCTGTATTCCACTCAATCCCCGGAATCAGGTGTAGATCCAGCCGTTTTGCCTCTTCCCGCGCATGCAGGTAGCCGTCTACTGTATCGTGGTCAGTAATCGCCAGGTATTCCACTCCTCGCCCCTTTGCTTCAAGCAAAAGCTCACGAGGAGTCAATTTTCCGTCAGAAGCGGTGGTGTGCATATGCAGATCCATTCTTCTTCGAGCCCTCCCTTTTCCCACCGTCGTCTTCATTGATTACCTTTATTGTAGAAGGCTTTTTTTAAAGGCATGTGAAGGGCGAGACAAGGTTTGATAAAAGCCTCGCTGTCTTTTGCTGCTGATCCTAGTGGATGGGTGGGCTAGATTGTTAATGCATCGTAAACATTTTGCAAATTCTTTACAAAAAAAAGCTCCAGCCCGACATTCATCATCGGACTGAAGCTTTCTTTCATTACGTAAGGGTTATTCCACATCGTAGCCTTGGTCTTCAATAGCTTCCTTGATCGTATCCAGCGTTACAGCGCCTTCTTCGTAGGAAACCTCCACTTTGTGGCTTGCCAGATCTACCTTTCCACTGGCCCCGAGGTCTTTCAAGGTTTTCTCGATGGTCATGACGCAATGGTTGCAGGACATTCCTTCTACATTCAGGGTGATTGTTTTCATCTTACATCTCTCCTCATTTGTCATATATGTTGAATCGTTTCTAGCATCATCATAACTTCACGCGTTGCAGACGCAGGGCATTGAGGACGACAGACACGGAGCTGAAAGCCATCGCGGCACCCGCCAGCCATGGGGCGAGGAAGCCAATTGCCGCTACTGGGATTCCCAAGGTATTGTATGCCAGTGCCCAAAACAGGTTTTGCTTGATGTTGCGGATAGTTCGCTTGCTCATCTCGATGGCGTCGGCTACGCTGGTTAGTTCGCCGCGCATTAGAGTAATGTCAGCTGCTTCCATCGCCACGTCAGTTCCTGTCCCGATCGCCATCCCGATATCGGCTGTCGCCAAAGCGGGCGCATCGTTGATTCCGTCGCCAACCATCGCGACTTTTTTCCCTTGCTGCTGTAATTTTTTCACTTCCGCAGCCTTGCCTTCAGGCAGCACTTCAGCGATCACATGATCAATTCCCGCCTCGCGGGCGATAGCCTCTGCCGTCTGGCGATTGTCACCGGTCATCATGATGACGGTCATTCCCATTGCCTTCAAGCGCTCGATGGCTTTGCGCGAGGTCGGCTTGATGGTATCCGCCACGGCAATCAATCCAGCGAGTTGACCATCCACAGCGGCCAGCATCGCGGTTCTGCCCGCCTTTTCCAAGGACATCATTTGCTCTGCCACAGGATCATAGGAGATCTGATCGCGTTCCAGCAGACGGCGTGTGCCGACCAATATTTCTTGCCCGTTCACGACGGCCCGGATTCCGTAGCCTGGTATCGCTTCAAAGTCGGTTGTACTGCCCAGCGCGACGCCTTGCTCCGCGATTCCTTTTACAATCGCTTGCGCCAGCGGATGCTCCGAATTCTTCTCAGCTACCCCGACCAATTCCATCAATGCCTGTTGAGAAAACCTATTGTAAGGAAGGACATCGGTCAACTCCGGCTCGCCTTTGGTGACGGTACCCGTCTTATCCAGCACAATCGTATCTAGATGATGGGCCGTCTCCAAATGCTCCCCACCTTTAAACAGGATACCCAATTCCGCAGCTCGCCCTGAACCAGCCATGATAGAGGTAGGTGTCGCCAGACCGAGTGCGCACGGGCAAGCGATGACAAGGACGGCAATCGCTTTTTCCAACGCTTCCGGGAAATTACCGGGAATGACTAGCAGGTACCAGATCAAAAACGTAAGGATCGCGATCCCGACAACAATCGGAACAAAAATGCCGGAAATGCTGTCAGCCATACGCTGAATCGGTGCCTTCGAGCCCTGCGCTTCCTCCACCACACGGATGATCTGCGCGAGTGCCGTCTCCTTGCCTACCTTCGTCGCCTTGATTTTCAAGACGCCGTTCTTGTTGATCGTAGCGCCAATCACGTTGTCGCCAACCGCTTTGTCGACCGGGATGCTTTCCCCCGTCAACATCGATTCATCTACAGCAGACTGCCCTTCCAATACGACGCCATCGACAGGCACCTTTTCTCCAGGCTTTACCTGTACCAGATCACCAGGTCTGACTTCCTCGACGGGAATGACCAGTTCTACGCCGTCGCGGATCACAGAAGCCGTCTTGGCTTGCAAACCCATCAGCTTGCGAATCGCTTCCGAGGAGCGTCCCTTGGCTTTCGCCTCAAATAATTTCCCCAGCAAAATCAAGGTGATCAGCACAGCACTCGTCTCGAAGTAGAGATCCAGCATCTGCATGTGGGAACCAATCGAGCTGATCGTCATATACAAGCTGTAGAAGTATGCCGCCGAAGTGCCAAGTGCTACCAGTACGTCCATATTAGCGCTCTTGTTGCGCAGTGCTTTGTAAGCCCCGACGTAAAATTGTGCCCCAATGATGAACTGGACTGGTGTCGCCAGAGCCAGCTGTACCCAGGGATTTGTCAGAATCTCGGGCAGCCAGATAAACGACGTGAAGGAAAAGTGGGTAACCATCGCCCACAGGAGCGGCAGAGATAAGACCATCGAGACCAAGAACTTTCTTGTCTGCCGTTTGATCCCCAACGTCCGGCGGTCCTGCTCTTCTGCGGAATTCCCTTCCTCCCGGCGTGCAGCCTGATACCCCAGCTTTTCTACCTGACGGATCAAGTCAGATACCCCGACATGGCTGCTGTCATACTCGACGGAAGCGGTCTCCAAAGCCAGATTGACGTTGGCCTTCAAGACGCCCGGCAATTTGTTCAGCCCTTTTTCGATTCGGGTCGCACAGGCGGCGCAGGTCATCCCCGTGATCGAGAGCTCCACTTTATCCGCCGCGACCGAATAGCCCAACGCTTCGATCTTGCCGCGAATCTCGTCCATGCTGGTTTTCGTCGGATCGTAGACGACCGATGATTTTTCCAGCGCCAGATTCACGTTGGCGGTTTCGACGCCATCCAGCTTCTTCAACCCTTTCTCAATGCGAAGAGCGCATGCGGCACATGTCATTCCCGCTATGGGAAGGGTTGCCTCTGCAGTTTTAGCACTCATTTGAGTATTCCCTCCGTATTATATACCCTCAAGGGGTATGTTTTGAAGTATCTTTCCCCTAAGAATGATTGATTATCATGCGTTCATCTTACTATACCCCCCTTAGGTATATCAAGAGGTTTTTTAAAAAAATTTACAAAAAAACGCAGGATATGCTCCCGCGCCTTTTTTCCATACGATTCAGCTATTGAACATACTCCACGTGGTAGCCAGCTTAAGATGGTCTATAAAAAGAAAATGCTGTCCCGACATCTTCGGAACAGCATTCGGCTACCTCTTACGCTTGTTTGTTTTTCGCGTTGTACGCCGCTGCGATTTGCGCGGCCACGGCTGCGTTGTGTCTGACCAGGGCAATATTGGTTTGCAGGCTTTTACCCGCAGTCAGTTGTTTGACCTTGTCGAGCAAAAATGGTGTTACTTTTTTTCCTGCGATATTGTTTTGTTTGGCCTCTTCCAAAGCTTGCTGAATCACGGCCTCGATCTTGTCATGCTCAAGCGCGTCGGATTCCGGTACCGGATTGGCGATCACGACCCCGCCGTTCAGATCCAACTTCCATTTGGTATCGAGCAAAGTGCCGACTTGTTCCGGCGTATCCAGACGGAAGTCTACGCCGAAGCCGCTCTGGCGGGCAAAGAAAGATGGGAACTCGTCGGAGCGATATCCGACTACAGGCACGCCGTGTGTCTCCAGGTATTCGAGCGTGCGGCCCAGGTCCAGGATCGACTTAGCACCCGCGCAGACGACCGCTACATTGGTTTGCGCCAGCTCCATCAGGTCTGCGGATACATCCCAGGTCACTTCCCCTTCGCGATGGACGCCGCCAATACCGCCGGTTGCAAACACGCGAATGCCTGCCAACTGCGCAGCAATCATCGTAGCCGCGACGGTCGTAGCTCCGATTTTTCCGCTCGCCAGAATGTACGGGAAGTCGCGGCGGCTTACTTTCTCCACCGATTTATTGGTCGCGAACTCTTCCAATTCACTCTCGGACAGACCGATTTTGATTTGACCGTTCATGATACCGATCGTCGCGGGAACAGCGCCGTTGTCCCGGATGATTTGCTCCACTTCCTTCGCCATCTCGATGTTTTGCGGATACGGCATTCCGTGGGAGATAATGGTCGTTTCCAAAGCCACCACCGGCAGGTTGTTCTCCAACGCGTGACGCACTTCGTCTGTATAACTCAGATATGCTTTCATTCCTTATCGCTCCTTTTCGTATTGTTCGATGATCTCTTCGAGTTGTTCAGGCTTGAGGGCAACAGCGACGGATTGCTCTGTCTGCAGCGTGAGTGCCGAAGCTGCCAGTCCAAGGCGCAATGCTTTCGGGAATGCCTCGCCGTTCACCACTCCATACAGCAATCCCGCGACGAAAGCATCGCCTGCTCCCGTCACATCCACGACTTCAGTCGGATAAGGGAGCACATGCTCGGACATTTCTGCTGAGTGGTAGTAAATGCCCTGTTCTCCCATCGTAACGATTACATGCTTCACGCCGCGCTCCCCAATGATCGCACATGCCCGCGCGCAGTCCTCCAGGGAACGAATCTCCATTCCTGCCAGCAATTCCGCTTCTTCGCGATTGGGTAAAATCGCTTCGACGCCGTCCAATCGGGCAGGCAGCTTTTGCGCTTTGGCCGATGAGACCGGATCGATAAACAGCGAGATCTGCTCCTGCTGGCAGCGCTCTATGATGTAGGCCAGACAATCTGCTGGCACATTCGTATCGAGAAAAACAGCGTGGGCTGCTGCGATATGCGGCCATCTTTCCGCGAACATCTCTGGTGTCAGTGCATCGTAAATATCCATGTTGGCAAGCGAAACCACCATCTCGCCATCGATGTCCAACAGAGCCGTATACGTTCCGGTTCTTTGAGTTGGCAGCCGCCAGATCGGACTGATATCGACACCGTGCTTCTTGGTTTCCTGGACAATCCACTCCCCTTCCTTGTCCTCGCCGATGCAAGTGATCAAGGAGGTATGACAGCCCAATCGTCCCAGATTTTCCGCGACATTGCGGGCAACGCCCCCGCATGATTCCGTATTCGTCACAGGATTCGAGGAGTGCAGCCGGATTTGCTGCTTGCCTCTTGCTTTTCGGTCCAGATTGGCTCCGCCGATGCAGGTGATCAATCCCTCGTCCCGCAGTACATAGGCCCGTCCCTTGATCTCGCCCTTTCTGGTCAACTGGGCGATATAACCCGCGACGGCCGAACGGGATATCCCGATCAGGTCTGCCAGTTCCTGCTGGCTGATAAAGGGATTATGCCGAATATGGTGCAAAATCTGCTTTTCTTTGTCCACGGTCTTCCTCCCTTCATCGTTATGATTTCCTCTATCGTCTTCAAACAAAAGTTTATCATACAAACATTTGTTTTAAAACCCTTTTAAAAAGAAAAACTGGTTCCCCAGGCAGAATTCCTTGCCAATTTGACAGAAGCGAACCTTTTTCATATAATTATCTTAAATTAGAGATATATCTCATGTAGACTAGGAGGGCTGACCATGTCCAGCGATCAACCGCAGCCACTTCGGAATGATTCCCTCGATCTGTTCGTTGTTCTCTCCCGTTCCTATAACTGGGTCACAGCTTACACGAATCGGGATATCCGTCGCCACGGATTGAATCCCACTGAGTTTGGGGTTCTGGAAGTGCTTTATCATAAAGGCCCCCAGCCGCTTCAGCAAATTGGTGAGAAGATCCTGATTTCAAGCGGCAATATTACCTACGTAGTGGACAAACTAGAGAAGAAACAACTGCTTGTCCGCAAGCCCTGCGCGGAAGACCGTCGTGTGATTTTTGCCGAACTCACAGAAAAAGGCCATCAGTTCTTAAGCGATATTTTTCCTGCTCACACAAAAGCGGTCGAACACGCTGTCAGCGGTCTGACTCCAGAGGAAAAGAAGCAAGCTATCGTCTTGTTGAAGAAATTGGGTATCACAGCACAAGGGCATTTTTGAGATAAACCCTTGACAAAAGATCGGATCTGTAATAATCTCAAAATCAAGATATACGAAACTAACATTAGTAACTAACATTTCGGAAGGGGAATTTACCTATCATGAGCAAAGTACTTCTCATCAAAGCAAACGATCGTCCTCTCGAGCAAGCAGTCAGCGTGAAGCTGTATCAGGCTTTCGCTGATTCCTATAAGGAAACTCATCCGCACGACGATGTTACCGAACTGGATTTGTTCGCTGAAAATCTGCCGTACTACGGAAATGATCTGCTGACTGCCATGTTCAAAGCAGGAAAAGGAATGGAATTGACAGCAGAGGAACAAAAGGGCGCTGAGCTGGTAAACAAATATCTGAACCAATTCATCGAAGCTGATAAAGTTGTGATTGCCTTCCCAATGTGGAACTTCACAGTACCAGCTGTCCTGCACACCTATTTCGACTACCTGTCCCAAGCAGGAAAAACCTTCCGTTACACAGCCAACGGTCCAGAAGGTCTGCTCGGCGATAAAAAGGTTGCTCTGTTGAGCGCTCGCGGTGGCGTATATTCCGTAGAGCCGATGAACGCTGTTGAATTGGCAAATCGCTATGTAAAAACACTCCTCGGTTTCTGGGGCGTTTCAAACATTACCGAAGTGATCGTAGAAGGTCACAATCAATTCCCTGACAAGGCTGAAGAAATCGTTCATGAAGGCGTTGTTAAAGCAGCAAAACTGGCGGAATCCTTTTAAGGCCCGCCAGCCTTTTTGGACAAATATCTCTAATTAAAGATAACCAAATTTAAAATAATTCAAGGAGAGATGAAACATGATGGATCTTGGTTTGCTTATTATTCGTTTGGTGATTGGTTTGTCGCTGGCGGCACACGGTACGCAAAAATTGTTTGGTTGGTTTGGCGGCTACGGATTGAAAGGAACAGGCGGCTGGATGGAATCACTCGGGATGAAGCCTGGAGTCCTCATGGCACTCTTGGCCGGACTTGGTGAGCTGGTCGGCGGATTGCTGTTTGCAAGTGGTGTCGGAACCTGGATCGGAGCTATTCTGATCGCCTTCACCATGCTGGTTGCCATTCTTAAGGTTCACGGTCAAAATGGATATTGGGCTACGCAGAACGGGTATGAACTTAACCTGACTTTGATCGCTGTCGTGATCGGGGTAGCACTGATCGGACCTGGTGCATACGTCTTGTTTTAATGGATGTCACGTACGCCACAGGCTTAATTAAAGGAGGAACTAGCTGATGAATATTCGCGTCTATACTCAAAACGAACAAGCAAAAGGACATTTTGGCGACGGAGAAATCGTGGAAAACAAACCAATTGGCTTTCCTCGTGAAGGGTCTGTGGTGGATCGTGTCGGACCGCTCTTTTACTGGGCTTGGGCGAAGTCGCTTAGGACCTTTGAAATTCCGTTTCACCCTCACTCCGGCTTTGAGATTTTGTCTTACGTCCTGACCGGGACTGTGGGTCATAAGGATACGCTGGGAAACATGCAAAAGGTGACGACAGGCGGGGCTCAGATCATGCAAACTGGCTCGGGTGCCTACCACGCAGAAGAAATGGGCACCGATACCGAGATGTTCCAGATCTGGTTCGAGCCGCATTTGTCTCAGGCCACGAAACGGCCGCCGACCTACAATCAATTCGATCATGACGAATTTCCGAGCGTGGACACGAACGGTGTGACCGTCAAACGGATCATCGGTACAGATGCTCCGATCCAGCTTGTGGCGGACGCACAAATGCTGGATGTCATGATTCCTGCAGGTGCTGCCTATTCCCTCCCCCTCTCGTCAGGCTATGCTCATGCTGCGGTCGTGGTCGAAGGGTCTGGACTGGTCAGCGAAGCAGGCAAGGCAGCAGAGAATGGGGCAACAGCGAGAAAAGGAGAATTTGTAGTCACCTCCGCTGATTCTGACAATACGGTGACTTATCAGGCAAGTTCGGATGAGCCTTTCCGTTTGGTCCTGATCCAGGTTCCGACGAAAGTAGATTATCCGCTGTATCGGAAATAAGAATTAAGAAGAAGTAGTGAACAAACGGTAAAATGAACGCCTTCAAGTAGACTTTTTGGCTTGAAGGCGTATTTGTTTTTCTGAACAAACTGTACAATTAAGGAAAATATTTACTTTCGAAAAGAGGGGTAATATGACTCCAGCCATCCACATCTACCCGAAAACAGTCTTAATGGACGAGCAAGTGGCGATCAGATTGACTGGTTTTCAACCCGGCGAACCCGTCACGATCAGAGCCACAGACTCGGGCATGCTGGGAGGAGAACTAGAAGCCACCTCTTATGCTGTTTTCGTAGCCGACAGGGACGGCAATGTTGATCTCTCCACACAAGCACCAGCTGATGGTACATATAACGATCCAGATCCCATGGGACTTTTCTGGTCCATGAAGGTAAGCAAGCTGCGTTTTCATCTTTCCAATCGACTGGAACAGCTCCCCTGCAGTCCCCGCTCGGGTGTAGTGAACTTTACAGCAGAAGTCGCCGGAGAAGTGGTGGCGCACGCAGAACTAACCAGACTCTTCCTTTCTCCAGAGGTTCAAACCAGAGATGTGCGGCAAGATGGAATCGTAGGCAGATTCTTTTATACGCCCGAGAGCTTATCAGCAGATACTCCCATTCTCATCACTCTTAGCGGAAGTGAAGGTGGGCTGCATACCTCCTCGCAATTTGCCGCCCTGTTTGCTTCTCATGGTTACCCCTCTTTGGCATTGGCCTATTTCAATCTGGAGCATCTCCCGCAAGAAATTCGAAACATTCCGCTCGAGTATGGTCATAAGGCTATCGAATGGATCCAAGGTCAGCCCTTTTTCCGTTCCAGAAAGATCGCGGTATTCGGACGATCGAAGGGTGCTGAGTTGGCTCTCGTGCTAGGAGCAACCTTTCCTGAAGTTGGTGGGGTAATCGCATCCAGCCCTACTTCTACCGTCTGTATCGGCTCCTCGAGCGTTGAAGATGCCCCTGACGTATACTGTCCGCAATCCTCCTGGTCCTATCAGGGCAATCCGTTGCCATTCATGCCGTTAACAGAGGAGCAATGCCTAGAATTTGAGAAAAATTTAGAAGAAGGCAAGCGAGTTGATGCTATTCATGGTGCAGGCTTATCGGACCCAGTCATGCTGGAGCATACCACGATCCCAGTGGAAAAGATCAACGGTCCCCTGTTGTTGATTTCCTCTGATGACGATCATTGGTGGCCCTCCTCCCATCATTGCAAAAGGTTGGTACAACGCCTGACCGAGCATGATTTCCCTCACAGCTGCCTCCATCTGGATTACCAGGATGTCGGGCATGGCATTCGTTTTCCCTACATCCCCACAACGAATCTGCGGCTGAATGGTGGTACGGCTAAAAACAATGCATACGCTGCAAAAGACTCGTGGCATCATATCCTGATGTTTTTGGACCAGCTATCACACTAATCCTTACCACAAAAAACCCGCCAGTGCAGCTTATTGCGCCTGGCGGGTTTTTCGTTAACGGCTGAGTGCCGGTTGTCTTTCCAGCATGGTACCTTCTTGTGCAAAACGGGTATGCATGGAGAAGGCTTTTTCCAATACATGCGGCGTATGTCCGCCGCGAGTCAATGCTTCCTCGTAATATGCGCGAAGTTGATCGCGGTACATCGGATGAGCACAGTTGTCGATGATTTTGAGTGCCCGCTCGCGTGGCGCCAAACCACGCAGGTCAGCCAGCCCCTGCTCCGTCACGATGACATCCACATCATGCTCCGTATGGTCCACATGGGAGACGAACGGTACGATACTGGAGATCTTGCCGTCTTTGGCAATCGATTTGGTGACGAAGATGCCGAGACGAGCATTGCGGGCAAAATCTCCGGAACCACCGATGCCATTCATCATTTTCGTACCCGAGACATTCGTCGAGTTTACATTGCCGTAAATATCAGTTTCCAGTGCAGTATTGATCGCGATCAGGCCGAGACGACGGATCAACTCCGGATGGTTCGTAATTTCCTGCGGACGCAGTACGAGCTTGTCACGATACTTAGAAAAGTTCTCTGTCACCTGCTCCATCTTCTCTTCCGTCAGCGTGATCGAGCATCCAGAGGCGAAGGCGATTTTGCCTGCATCCAGCAAATCGAACACCGCATCCTGCAAGACCTCGGAAAAAACGGTCAGATCCGTAAACTCGGAATCCAAAAATCCGTTAAACACAGCGTTGGCTACCGAGCCGATCCCGGATTGCAGAGGCGCAAGACTTTTTGGCAAGCGTCCCGCCTTTACTTCCTGACGCAAAAATTCAATCAGATGCGCTGCAATTTGTGCTGTTTCCGCGTCCGGTTCCACGATGGTGGACGGAGAGTCTACTTGCTCAGAGATGACAATTCCTCTGATTTTATCGATATCAACAGGAATCCCAATCGTTCCGATGCGCTGCTCCACGGAGGTAAGCGGAATTGGCCCGCGCTCTCCTTGCTCTTCAGGCGTGTACACATCGTGGATGCCTTCCATCTCCATCGGCAGCTTTGTATTCAGCTCGATGATGACATGCTTTGCCTTTTCCACGAAAATATTCGAGTTTCCCACAGATGTCGTCGGAATAATCATGCCGTCTTCTGTGATTGCAACCGCTTCCACAATGGCGTAATCAATCTCGCCCAAGACTCCGGAGCGAACCAGCTCAGCGGTGTGCGACAGATGTTGGTCGACAAACATGATGCTGCCGTCGTTGATTTTTTTACGCATGACCGAATCCGCTTGGAATGGCAGACGTTTTTTAACAATGCCCGCTTCCGCCATGATGGTATCGACGTTTGCACCCAAAGAAGCTCCTGTATATACATTTACCCCGAATGGTTTGTTTTCTCTTTTTGCCCGTTCTGCTAAAGCAATGGGGACCTGCTTGGCATCTCCAGCACGTGTAAATCCGCTCAAACCGAGAGTCATGCCATCTTCGATCCAACTCGCTGCTTCATCAGCCGTGACGATTTTATCTGCCAATCGTTTATCGCGTAAGCGCTCCCACATGATTGAGATCCCCCTTGTTATCTGCGTCATCTTATTGTTAATAAGCTAGCATACCGTGACTGAGCGGGCACTCAATTTCAAGCGAAGCAGAATATTTGGCTGTAAACGAGCAAATTTGCAGGTGAATGCGCAAGCAAAAATCGGCCTAAAAACCAAGCAATTGCCGGAAGGAACTGGCATACGACTGGCTTACAGGGACACGGCTTTTGGCCTTGTCTTTCATCTCCAAGATAAATGTGGAATGAAAATGCGGGTGGATGAACCGAATCGCTTCCAGATTGACAAAATAAGAACGGTGACAGCGAACAAACTGGCCTGGAGAAAGCATATCCTCCAGTTCAACCATATTATACTTATTCACATAAGCTCCACTCGTGGTATGCAGCCGTGTCTTCCCATCATTGGAGCTGATATACATGATTTCATGGATAGGGATCGGGAGCCAGCCATTTTCGTCCCTTCCCACGAGAAAGGAAAGTCGTGGTCCGGCTGGAACGATCGGCAAAGCTTCTGGCGCATAAATCGCAGTGATGCATCCCTCGATATGCCCCTGCGTGATCACAGGCAGCGAGATTCCGTAATAAGGAACACCAAAGACGCGGCTCTCGATCAGATGAGCCACTTTGCTTTTTACTTCGAGCGCTTTCTGGGTGGCAGAGCCTTCCCGCACCCGGTCACCCGGTACGATTTTCAGATCGATGCTTGCGCTCGGCTGGTAATAGACATACTGGTTCCCTTCCGAGATAGCGATGGATACTCCATCAGGAATCACTTGACCTACCATTTGCAACACTTCTGGGACCAAGGTGTTGTCCATGATGATTCCTCTCCTCCTATTTTCTCTCTTGCCTCTCCTTTCATTTAACCATATTTTTGCCTTCCCGACGCAACCTTGTCTTACCAACTTTTTGAACGATTTGAATAGATACGTATGCTATCATGAAGGCAATTGTTCGAATTGAGGTGATGCCAGATGATCCACACCATTGCTCTGATCGCAAAAGGAGCAGACACCTTGTCTTTTCTAGAGGGCGAACTCAAGGCCTACTTTGAGCCGACCTGCCGCGTTGTTGGCTACCTTTGTCACCAGCGGATTCCCGACCTGGGCGAAGTCTCACATATTTTTGTCACGACCAAAGAGCCAGAGCTGTACGCCATCGCCCGAAAAGCGGCTGGCCACGAAGATGTGCCCATCACCGTACTGAATCGCTTTTTCGAACTGCTCAAGCTGAAAAAATTGATGCAAGTACCACCGGGAAGTATCGTTCCCGTGATGAATAACTCGCGCGAGACTGCGCAAGAGGTGATCGATAACCTATTGGAGGCAAGCATCGATCACCTCCATTATGTTCCTTTCCATCCCGGTTGTACGTTCGACGATCCCTCGATCCATACGACCATCATTCTGAGCCAACCGGACGTCCCCCCTCCCCCGCATGTAGAGGTAATCGACTTGGGCTTTCGTAAGATCCATATTCACGATCTGATCGACCTCGGACGCAAGCTTGGGATTCCTGTATCCCGGGAGCGGGAGTACCTGGCTGCATTCATCGAAGAAATGACCGAACTTTCCAAGCTGCTCGGCACCTCCTATACAGAGGTGCAAAAGCTGCACAGCCAATTGCAATCGACCTTTCAAGCAGTAAAAGACCCGATTATCGCCTGCAATGAGCAAGGGCAGATCTCATTTATCAACGAAGTCGCTGTAGAGTGGTTCAGTCCTGGAAAACCTGATGTGGTCGGACAACCCTTTACGGTTTTGCGGGAACATGAGCAGCTCCAGTCCTTCTTTGAGCAGGAAGGTCGGGAAGATACGCTGGTCACATTGGGAAACAAGCAGTTTATCGGCAACAGCCATAGTATTCGCAGTCGCCAGGAGCATCTGGGGTTTGTCTGTACTCTCAAGGATGTGACAGAAATCCAGCGCCTGCGCCATCAGCTCGTCCAACGCGGACACACCGCCACCTATACCTTTGCCGACATAAAAGGAAAGAGCGAAATCCTGAAAAAGGCGATCGACCTAGGCAAAAAAATGGCGGCTAACAGCCAATCCATTCTGCTGCTCGGCGAAAACGGCACAGGCAAGGAATTATTCGCCCATGCTATCCACCATCACTCCCTGCGAAAAAATGGTCCTTTTGTCGCCATCAATTGCGCATCCCTGCCCGAAAACCTATTGGAAAGCGAATTGTTCGGCTATGCAGACGGCGCGTTTACCGGGGCGAGAAAAGGAGGAAAGCCTGGTTTGTTCCAGCAGGCAGATGGCGGAACCATTTTCCTAGATGAAATCGGTGAAATCTCTCCGGCGATTCAGGTAAAGCTGCTCCGTGTCTTGCAGGAGAAGCAAGTGATTCCCGTCGGCGGGACGGGCATTCTCGATGTAGATTGCCGCGTCATCGCAGCCACCAATCGAAATCTGGAGCACGCTGTCTTGGACGGCGACTTCCGCGAAGATTTGTACTACAGGCTGGCTGTATTGCCACTCGATATCCCTTCGCTGCGCGAGCGCAAAGAAGATATTCCCCTGATCATCCAGGACCACCTCGATCAGCTTAACGTCCATAAATCATGCTCGCCACAAGTGATGCAGCTAATTTTGCGTCATGAATGGAGAGGCAATATCCGCGAGTTGAAAAATGTCATGGATTACGCTGTCACTGTATGCGAAGGAGCAATGATCCAATTGCAGGACCTCCCGCAGCGCTTGACCAGGCTTCTTGCCGAATCGGATCAGACTGACACATTGGGACATAGTCAGACAGACGAGCGGGATATGGAGATTCTTCGCTCGCTTTATCCCTATTACATCGCGAACAAAACGGTCGGCCGCTATCAATTGGCGCGCTCACCCGTTCTACGCTCTCTCGGCTGGACAGAGAGCTCCTTGCGTAATAAATTGAAGCAGCTCGAACAGCAAGGCTTGGTCAGCTCAGGAATGACTCGCCAAGGCACTACCCTGACAGAAAAAGGCTTACGGATGCTGGGCACTCCAGCAAATAGGCGATAATAGGATGATCGATCCTATTATAAACACCTAATAATGACTCACCATCTTTGCCTCGCCGTGAAAACGATTGCTTTTTCCCCTATTGTCTAAACATTCAAATCGTTGGCACGCTGCTTGCTTATTCTCTTGCAAAAAAAGCGAGGTGATCTGATGAGTACAAAAAATCCAAATGCAGCGCCGGGTTCACAAGTACCTGCGAAGAAACGTTTTCCCATGCCTCATACCTATGCCATTTTGTTTGCCATGATTGTGCTGGCAGCCCTTCTTTCTTACGTACTCCCCGCAGGTGAGTTTGAACGAATGAAAGACCCTGATTCCGGCAGAACTGTCGTCGTCAGCAACAGCTACCATCAGGTAGAAAGCAGCCCGGTCAGCTTCTTTGACACATTCAAATCGATTCCGACCGGGATGCAAAAAGGTGCGCAAATCATTTTTTACATTTTTATCGTCAGTGGTGTATTTGGCATTATTCGCTCGACTGGAGCGATCGAAGCCGGGATCAACAAAGGAGTCCGCCATCTGGCAGGAAGAGAAATCCTGATGATTCCCGCCTCCATGATGCTGTTTTCCATCGGCGGCTTTACGATGGGAATGGCTGAGGAGACGATCATCTTCGTGCCGATCGGGATTGCTCTGGCCCGCGCTATGGGCTATGACGCTGTCACGGGTACGGCCATGGTTACTCTGGGGGCTGCCAGCGGTTTTATCGGCGGTATGTTGAATCCTTTCACGGTCGGGATCGCCCAGTCCCTGGCACAAGTCCCTCTCTTCTCGGGAATTGGCTTTCGCTCCGTCGTGTTCGTCGTTGTCCTGGGCTTTGCTATCTGGTACGTGATGCGCTACGCTCGCAAGGTAAAGGCAGATCCGACTCAAAGCGTCGTCCACGGCATCGCGTACGAATCGATTCGCGATGAGCGGGATGAAGTAGCAATCTCCGAGTTGAATGCGCGTCACAAGATTGTTTTTCTCGTCATCGCAGGTGGTCTTGCCTGCAATGTCTACGGAGTTTTCGTCCATGAGTGGTTCCTGCTGGAACTGACCGCCTCTTTCCTCGTGATGGGCTTGATCGCCGGTTTTATCGGCGGATTGTCAGTGAACCATATTTTTGACTCCTTTGTTTCTGGCGCCAAATCCGTTGCCTACGGAGCCCTGATTGTCGGGTTTGCCCGTGCTATCACAGTGGTCCTTGAAGACGGAAAAATTATTGATACCATTGTCTACTCACTGACCTCCGCGATCAGCAGCTTGCCAGACACGGTGAATGTCGTGGCCATGTTCCTGATTCAATCGTTTATCAACCTGTTTATTCCTTCCGGCAGCGGACAGGCTACTGCAACCATGCCAATCATGGTGCCAATCGCAGACCTGCTTGGTATTCAACGGCAGGTAGCCGTTCTCGCCTTTCAGTACGGTGATGCGATTACCAACTCGATCATCCCTACTTCCTCTGCACTGATGGGCTATCTGGCCGTAGCGGGCATCCCCTATGAGAGATGGGTTAAGTTCATTTGGAGACTCATTCTCGGATGGACGCTGATAGCCTGTATCGCCCTGGTGATCGCTGTGCTGACCGGGGTCTCCTAGTGTTGACGAAGCACGTAACTTGGTATACTTTCTGGAGGATTTATGCGGACAACCATCGAACAATTACGACCAGTGATTTTCTCCCTCTATGAGCATCTCCATCAACATCCTGAAATCAGTTGGCAAGAGGTCCAGACGACTGCTTTTCTGGCAGATTTCCTTGGCCAATACGATTGTCGCCTGACAACCTTCGAAGATGTGACAGGAGTCGTTGCAGAATGGGGAAGCGTGGCTCCCGATGTGTTCACAGTTGGCGTACGCGCCGATATGGACGCCCTGTGGCAGGAGGTCGACGGTCTTTTTCAAGCCAATCATTCCTGCGGTCACGACGCGCATATGACAATGGTGCTGGGGGTACTTCTGGTCCTGCACGAACGAAAAATTCGCCTGCCCGGAAGGCTGAAGCTGATTTTCCAACCTGCCGAGGAAAGCGGAGACGGTGCTCTCGCCATGGTTCGCAAGCAAGTAGTGGATGACGTTGATTTTTTGTATGGCGTGCACCTTCGCCCCATCCAGGAAATCACCCGGGGAAGGGCAGCCTCTGCGATCTTGCATGGAGCAGCGGCGACGATCTATGCAAAAGTCCAGGGCGAAGATATTCATGGGGCCAGGCCTCATCTGGGAACAAACGCTATCGAAGTAGCCGCTACGATAGTCACGGAGCTGAAAAGCATCCATCTAGACCCGCTGATTCCCTATTCAGTAAAAATGACGCAGCTCAATTCAGGAGGAAAAAGCACCAACATCATTCCTGGCTCTGCCTATTTTCATCTGGATCTTCGCGCCCAGTCCAATCAATCGATGGACGCGCTGCTACACAAAACGGAGCATGTCTTGCAACAGGTCGCTCAGCTTTATGATGTGACACTGCACTATGAGATTACGGAGCGAGTGTACGCAGCAGAAGTAAACGAGGAAGCACGGCACATCATGGGAGAAGCCATCGTCGAAGTGCTAGGGCAAAGCCAGCTTGAACCACCGATCCTCACTCCCGGTGCCGAAGATTTTCATTACTACACCAAGGAACGTCCACATCTAAAGGCCACCATGCTCGGGCTAGGCTGTGATCTTACTCCTGGATTGCATCATCCGCGTATGCATTTTCATAAAGAAGCCTTGCTGGATGGTATCGAGATTTTGACCAGGGCGGTCCTGCTCACCTTTGACCGCCATGCGACCAAGCATCACACAGGACCCAAGGAGGACTGATGGACCATGAAACTGGAACGAATCGATCTGCAACGCATTAAAATTCCGTTGCGCTCGCCTTTTGAGACCAGCATGGGCGTGGAGACGCACAAGGAATGCATTCTCGTCCGCGCGTATAGCGGCGCCCATGTCGGCTTTGGCGAAAGCGTCGCGATGGACGTCCCCGTCTACAATGAGGAGGATGTAGACACTGTCTGGTACATGTTGGAGAAGTATTTGATTCCGCAGTTGTTTACTCGCGAGATCGAACATCCCGACGAAGTGTCTCGCATCTTTTCCTGGATGCGACGCAATCATATGGCCAAAGCAGCACTGGAAGGGGCCGTCTGGGATCTCTATGCCAAGCAACAAGGTCTCTCCCTCTCGCAGGCCCTAGGCGGGTCACGAGCGACGATTGACGTGGGGGTAAGCATCGGCATCGAGCCGACAGTAGAAAAGCTGCTCCAACGTGTCGAAGGCTTCATCCGCGACGGCTACAAAAAAATCAAGGTGAAAATCAAACCTGGTTTCGACGTCGAACCGATGCGCGCCATCCGCCAGAAGTTCGGACCAGACGTGCCCCTGATGGCAGACGCCAATTCTGCCTATACTCTGAAAGACATCGAGATGCTGAAGGAACTGGACGAATTTGGCCTGATCATGATCGAACAACCTCTCGCCCACGACGACATCATCGATCACGCTACTCTTCAGCGCGAGTTGAAAACGCCGATCTGTCTCGACGAGAGCATTCATACCGTAGAAGACGCACGGAAAGCGATCGGGCTCGGAAGCTGCCGAATTATCAACATCAAAATTGGTCGTGTCGGCGGTCTGACGGAAGCCAAGAGAATCCACGACTTATGCCAAGAGCATCAAGTCCCGGTCTGGTGCGGCGGGATGCTTGAGGCAGGCATTGGCCGGGCTCACAACATCGCGATCGCCTCCCTGTCCAACTTCTCGATTCCGGGTGATACTTCACCATCCAACCGGTATTTTACCGAAGATATTGTCACGCCGCTGATTGACTTTGCCAAACCCGGCGTTCTGGATGTGCCGACCGCTCCAGGTATTGGTTTTTCGATCAACGAGGATGCGATTCGCAGCGCACTGGTGGAGCATAAGAGCTACTGTGCCGACCGGGGATCGACGACAACGCAGATCCCAAATTGGTGAAAAGAGAAAAAAGGAGCCCCTATGTAGGGCTCCTTTTTTTTACTCTGTGATCGTGAGGATCTTGCAGACGTTTTTCTCCGCTTCCGCACGCTCTTGTTCAGGAAGTTGCTGTAGCAGGGCGAGCGCCGCGTATGGCAGTTTCAGCGCATGTGGATCTCGGTAGGTTTTTTCCCAGTACAAGGGCGAGAAAATCGAGATGAATGCCGGTTCTTTAACCTCATCCTCCAGTACAAAATCTGGGCGCTGCCGATTCAGGTACATTTGGATGCGATGATTGCGAATCCCCGCCTGGGCCAGATCGGTGTACCCGAAGCGTTCCAGATTGATCAACGCATCTGCATGCGTGATACTGTGCGTCACTTCCCCCTCGAAAAAATAACGCTGCCCCTCGATCACGCGATTGGGAATGACCGTCAACAATTCTTCGAAAGTATGCTTCGCCATCGATGCAGGCGTCTGATAGGACGCAATTCCATGGATGTCCTCTTCTGTCACCATGCCATAATCAGGAATCGCCCAGTACCGATCCGGGCGATCCACCGTTGTTGCCTTCAGCAGCGTGACAAGACCGGCGACGATGCGCGGCTGGATCAGATCAGGCCGCTCCCGCAACGCTCGGAGTGCTAATACTCCTAAGGCAAGACCATGTCCAGAAGTACGCAGCCTTTTGACGTTCTCCCCCAGACCCGTAATCACAGCTTCCAACAGGCCAGGATCGGCTTCTTCACCCTTTTCCAATGGGGCAAACCACTCTGGCTTCAACACGCGAAAGGATTCACAAGTCCGTTCGATCCCCTCTTTCACATGCTCGGGCAACTCGGAATCACGCGACATGAAATACCCTGCCAATAATGCTGCACCGTAGTGTCCGCCAAACCATCCATCTTCCGCTGCCCTCGCCATCGCGACAACGCCCAGCTCCAGGTACTCATCCAACTTCCTCATTGGGGTTCCTCCTTTTACCAATTGTTTTTCTTTTTATAATATAACAAATATTTTAGTTTGTTAAGTATGAAAAACAAAAACCGATCCCTGATTCGAGATCGGCTCTCCTATTTTACCGGCATGGTCACGTAAAAGGTGGTTCCCTCTCCTTCTTCGCTGCTCACCTGAATTTTTCCTTCGTGGGCATCTACGATCCATTTGGCGATGGACAGGCCGAGTCCGGTCCCCTCGGTCGCTTTGGTGCGCATCTTGTCTACACGATAAAAACGGTCAAAGACGAATGGAATGTCTTCTTTGGGAATGCCCACTCCGGTATCTCGTACCACGATGATGATCCGTTGGCCTTCCCGCTGGCAGGAAACGTAGATTCTTCCTTGTTCTGCCGTGTATTTCAACGCGTTGTCCAGCAAAATCACCAACAGTTGATGGATCCGTTCCTCATCACCCACCATTTCCAAGTGCTTTTCGATTTGGGTTTCCAGGCTCACATCCTTGGCGATCGCCATTTGAGTAAATACTTGTGTACAGGTTTGCACCACTTCATCAACATGGAACTTTTTCTTCATGATCTGCAGCTCATTGGAGTCGCTTCTTGCCAGCGTCAGTAAATCAGAGACGAGATGGCTCAGACGCTTTGCCTCCTGCATGCCGATCATGATCTTTTCGCTTTCTTGTTCAATCGTATGCTCGGGATGCCGGAACAATCGCTCCAAGTTGACCAGGATGGCTGTCAAAGGCGTCCGAATCTCATGTGAAGCGTCGGCGATAAACTGCTGTTGCTTCTCCCAGGAATTCTGTATCGGTACCAAGGCTCTTTTTGCCAAGAACCAGCCAGCCACGACCGCGATTACGATACTGATCACATTTCCTACTAGTACGACGTACAGCAAGCTATTCAACATGTTCTGTTCAGGGACGAGGTTGTAGATCACCTGGAACTGCTGCGATAACCGCATCCGGTCGTCCACCACCGCCTTTTTTTGAGCGGTCACCGTGAATACACGAAATGGCTGCTGATTGACGGTCATCGTCTGGATGCTATTTTCAAGTCCTGTCGGCTGAAAATGAATAAAATCATCCGGATCCATTCTCTCTCCGAACGCACTTCCGATGAAATTACCTTCTTCCCCCCAGACCAGTAGCACGTATCTGCGGTCCATATCGGCGAATCGCTTGCGTTCTTGGCGATTGTAGGGGAAGGGGGCTTCGTTTATCCCTTGCAGCCGGGGAAACGGGTCATGAACTAGACGCTGCGTCACCTTTTCTAGTTCCTGATCCACCTGCGAGTAGAGACGGACCTTCATCGTCAGATAGACGGCTCCGCCGAGCCCGTTGAGCAGCAAAAACACCACGATGACATTTAGCGTCACCAGGCGAAACCGGGTTTTTTGAAACATTTCAATCTCCCTTTTTTAAATTGTAGCCGACATTGCGGACCGTTCGAATCAACTGTTCGGATTCTCCCAGCTTTTTGCGCAAATAATGGACGTAAAGATCGACGACGCCATAATTCGCATCGGAATGAATTCCCCAGACCCGGTCAAAAATCTGCTGGCGTGTCAAAATCTGTTCCTTGTTTTGCAAAAAGTATTTGAGCAGTTCAAATTCCTTCATTGTCAGTTTCATCGGTTCATCATCAATAAATCCATCGTATTCATGCACCCTCAGCGAGATGGGACCGTAAGTCAACTCTCCTTCCGGGGCCGTTTTGCCGTGGCGGCGCAGCAGCGCTCTGGCTCTCGCGGTCAATTCTTCAACAGCAAACGGCTTGATCAGATAATCATCTGCTCCGGCATCCAAGCCTTCGACTCTCGCCTTCACGCTATCTTTTGCTGTCAGGAATAGCACTGGGGTCGTCACGCCTTTGGCTCGCAACGTTTTGACCATTGTAATGCCATCGACTCCCGGCAGCATAATATCCAGAACCAATAGATCATAGATCCCGCGTCCTGCGAGTAGGAGCCCGTCATCCCCACGCTCTGCTGTATCTACCTGATACCCTTCATCCGTCAGTACTCCTTCAACAGCCGACAAGACTGCCTGATCGTCCTCTACGGCAAGAATCCACATATTTATTCCCTCTTTCGTCGATCAGAAAGATTTTTCATCTCTATCTTTCAGCATATCACAGACTGCCGTGATCCCCTATGGAGCCTGCTTCCTGTTTCTATTAGAGCATGCTTTTTTTAGATTAAGATTTGAATGCCTAGGTATGAAAAAGAAAAAGCTGTATTCGCCATTACTCGCTGGGAGTAATCGTGAATACAGCTTTTTTGCCTTTATTCCTTCAAAACTGAATCTGCATGATTGCTTATGGATGTGTGGATAAGTCCTCGACCGATTAGTATTCGTCAGCTCCACGTGTTGCCACGCTTCCACACCGAACCTATCAACCTCATCGTCTATGAGGGGTCTTACCAGCTTGCGCTGTGGGAAGTCTCATCTTGGAGGGGGCTTCACGCTTAGATGCTTTCAGCGCTTATCCCTTCCGCAC
>Ga0209147_100114_pt1 | contig 144205 bp, 141 predicted proteins | sample AraplaCol_mLB_r2_FD_184278 | JGI IMG/M metagenome (GOLD analysis project Ga0209147, IMG submission 184278) | Arabidopsis root microbial communities from North Carolina, USA - plate scrape CL_Col_mLB_r2 (SPAdes) (version 2) | ecosystem: Host-associated > Plants > Roots > Endosphere | place: USA...
CAGGTCCAGCAGGGGCAACAGGAGCAGACGGAGCAACAGGTCCAGCGGGAGCAACAGGAGCAGACGGAGCAACAGGTCCAGCGGGAGCGACAGGTCCAGCAGGAGCAACAGGAGCAGACGGAGCAACAGGTCCAGCGGGAGCGACAGGTCCAGCAGGAGCAACAGGAGCAGACGGAGCAACAGGTCCAGCGGGAGCAACAGGTCCAGCAGGAGCAACAGGTCCAGCAGGAGCAACAGGAGCAGACGGAGCAACAGGTCCAGCGGGAGCAACAGGAGCAGATGGAGCGACAGGTCCAGCGGGAGCAACAGGTCCAAATGTACTTTCTGAAGGATTCTCGGCGTTTTTACCGGCGCTTAATACTGCAACTTCAACTCAATTAGCAGGATGGAGTGTTACAAGTCCATTCTTCAATGCAACTACTTTTGATCCAACATCAGGTAACTTCACTGTCCCAGCAACAGGACGTTATACTTTTGAAGCAACAATTAACTATTCTACGACAGCAACTTTAACAGTATCACTCGGAGCAGGTATCAATCCTTCATTTGTATTCCGTAGAACATCACCAACGACAGCTGATTTATTAAGTGGATTAATGCCAATTTTAGATGTAAATGTTGCATTAGTCCTAAATCTACGAGCAATTCTTGGTGATGGAACTGTCACAATCACTGGAGACTTACAATTAACTGCCGGAGATGTAATTGGTCTCTTCTATGAAGCTGATGGGTTAACAATTCCTCTTACGTTAGGTGGAAACAATACAGCTGGTATCAACTGGTCAGTTCATCGTATTGTTTAACAATCACTTTTAGAGATTAGTAATCTATTCTAAGGTGATGACCGTCCTGTCCTCATTAATTATTCAATAGTAATCTATTCGAATAAATTAATGAGGATTTATTTATTAAATAATTAACAATGACCAAATATTTCCATCTTGAATATAGTAATTAATGCATGGGTTGTTTAGATAAATGAATTTAATCATACTTGCTAAAGCAGTGAGATTATAAGAAGGTGTTTAATGAATGAAAACTAGTATTATTATTTTGACTTATAATCAGCTCGAGGTATCGAAAAAATGCTTTGAAAGTCTTGCAAAATATACAAAGGAAGATGAAGTAGAAATCATCGTTATTGATAATGGATCGACTGATGGAACACGGGAATATTTAAAAAGTAATCCTTCCTTAATTACAATCTTTAATGAGATAAATATGGGGTTTGCTAAAGGTTGTAATCAAGGAATTGAAGTCGCTACAGGTGATAATCTGTTATTTTTAAATAATGATACAATCGTTACTGAAAATTGGTTAGATGCAATGCTTACTCTTTTATATAGTAATGATAAAATTGGCATGGTTGGGCCTGTAAGTAATTATGTAAGTGGATTGCAGCGAATTAATGTTGATTATCAAAATGATCAAGAAATTAATGATTTTTCATTAAGATATTGTGAAAGTGTAAAAGGAATGTCTAAGCAAGTATTAAGATTAGTAGGATTTTGTTTATTAGTTAGACGCGAATTAATTGATCGATTAGTAGGATTTGATGAAAGGTTTAAACTAGGGTCATTTGAAGATGATGATATTTGTTTAAGAACTCTTTTAGAAGGATATGAATTGCATATTGCATTAGATTCATTTGTTCATCATTATGGGCACATGACATTCAATGGAAACAGTGATATTAACATAAATAACCTCTATATTGAAAATAGAATGAAGTATATTGAAAAGTGGGGAAACAATTTAATAGATATTGGGTATCCGAAGACAGAAATTATTGAAATGGTACAAGGAAACATAAATAATGTATTAGAAATTGGTTGCTTAGCTGGCGCAACAGGTCTAGAAATTAAAAATCTATACAAATGTGAATTATATGGAACAGAAAGTGATTCAGAATTATCATCTATTGCCTCGCAATTTTATAAGAGGGTTGATACAAACAATATTGAGGAAGTATCCCAAATTTACCCTAAGGAGTTTTTTGATTTAATCATAATTGATAATATTGTAAACCATCTTGTAGATCCTTGGAGTTTTATAAAAGAGATTACCAATCTTTTAAAACCATCGGGCTCAATTATTTGTAGAGTTCCAAATGTTTCCCATGGTGAAGTTCTCTTTCAATTATTACAAGGCCAATGGAATTATATACACGCTGGCATATTGAAAAAAGAAAATATTAGATTTTTCACACCTCAAACAATTAAGACGCTATTTCCACCTGACCATTTTGAAGTGATGACGAAAAAGAATGAAAATATAAATGTAGATTTAAATATTAAATTGTTTTTTGAAGAAGTAGTTCATTTAGCTCATAGTTTTGGAATAAATCTTGAACAACTAACTTCAAATCTTGAAATATATAATATGCTCTTGTTAATAAGGAAAAAATAATTAAAAGGCAGTTGAGGGATCCTCAGCTGCCTTCGTTATTTAATCTATTTGCAAAGTACTCTCTATTTGAAAGTATGCTTGGGTGTGTTGGGTAAAAATGATGGGCTAATTCATTGTGCTCATTTGCTAGACGTAATTCACCTATTCTGTCATAGCAGACAGCTAGCTGTAAATGTGGTAGCCAAGTAGTACATGATGGGTTGAGAAGAATTAAACGAGTGTTCACCTTATTTAAGATTGCTTCTTTATACCAATAAATAGCCGAATTGAAATTATTTTTCTCAAAAAATGTATAAGCCAATCTACAACATGTTTCTGGATGAGTATTGCCATATTTAAGAGCTCTTAATAACCAAGTAGTTTCTAAATCTCTTAGATTAAACTCGTGATAACAATTAGCAATATAATGACATGCAAGAATATTAAGTTCTTCAAATGGTTGATTTAATCTCAAAAATTTTAAAAAATATTTTATAGATTGATCATGTTGATGATCTGAACTTAATTCTTTTGCATAATAAAACAAATCCATTATTGAAAGATTGAGGTTGTTATTTAACATTTGTTCATATATTTGAATATTTTCTTTTGTATTTTGTGTAAAGGGAAGATCTGTAATAACAAGATTAGTAGAAAATGATTCAGAGGTTTGTTCATTTTTTATATTCGGTAAATGACTACTTGAATTTAACCTTTTAAATAATCTATTAATTTTTTGTTTGCTTTTTACATTCCAACCAATCTGATAATCGACAGCTACATAATAAACTTCATTGTTTATTGAATGTTTTAGATTAGAAAATGTTAAACGATCATTTTCTAGTAAAACTTCACTATGGTTTAGTAAAAGTATAAAGTCTTTTGTTGCCAATGATTTTGAAAAATTTAATGCATCTATTTCATCCACACCATCAAAGACATGGATTTGGTCTGTAAACTGTTTTGCTAGCTCAATCGTTCGATCATGGGAATTCATATCAACGATGATAATTTCATCAACTAAGCTACTAACTGAACTTAGACATCTTTCAATGGTGGCTTCATTATTTTGTACAACCATGCATAAACTGACTGTGATCAAGCTATCACCCTTTTCTATAATTTTGATTTTGTATTAAATGATTGATGATATATTAATGTTATTTACTTAATTAGTAGTTTCCAAATAAGCTATATTGCTTACAAAACAGATAGGATCCGGAATATAAAGTTAGTAGATAGTAAGGGTGAGTTATTGATCTTTAAAATATGAGCGGAAATACTCTTGGTTGTGAAGAACGGAAGGGTTATTCGGAACATAACTTGCCGCTATTTCATTATATTTTCTAGCAGTAAGTTGATCGCCTAATCGACTATAGCAAAGACATAACTGTAAATTAGGTAACCAAGTGTAACACGCTTGATTAATAAAAGGACTACTTGTAGGTACATCAACAAGTGTAGCAAGTTTATACCATGAAATAGCACGTGTAAAATCACCTTTATGAAGATACATAAATCCTAATCGACAGCAGTTTTCTCCACGTGGTCCATCATAAGAAAATGATCTTAGACAACTGCTAATTGCTTTTTCCACTTCGTTTAGATTTAAATAGCAGTCTGCCATTTTTCCGCAGGCTTGAATATTATCTTCGTACCAGCCTTTTCCTTCATCAAGAAACAATTCATACCATTCAATTGCCTTTTCGTATAGCTGATGATCTACGCATTCATTTGCATAATAGTATTTGTCACGAGGACTTAATTCATTTCCTGAAGAAATTGCATTTTCATAAATCTTTAAATTACGATCAGAAAACTCTTTGTCTTTTTGATGAATAATTGCAGCATCCGATTGAATAATTTCGCCGTAAACTTCTAAATATTCATGTACGAAACCAATCCATTTAAAGTTTCTTTCTCGTTTAACGATTCGATTTCGTACAGAACTGAAACTCGGGTTTCCATTTTCATCGAAAGCAAGATGATATTTCATTCCGACAGCGTCGACATTTTTAGTTAATGACTTTTTTAATTTAAGTAATTTTTTTGCATTTTCGTCAGTAATAATATCATCAGCATCTAGCCACATAATATAATCCTTCGTTGCTTTAGAAAACGCAAAGTTTCTTGCTGCAGAGAAATCATTGATCCAAGTAAAATCGTATATTAAATTTGTAAACTTTTTAGCTATTTCCTTTGTTTTGTCTGTTGAACCAGTATCAATAATGACAATTTCGTCTACTATATTAGAAACAGATGATAAACATCTGGAAAGTACAGCTTCTTCGTTTTTAACAATCATACAAAGACTTAAAGTTATTGGTTTTTTTTTCATGAATTCCACCTCAAGTTTATGTTATTAAGGTTGTCAACAATTGGTGTCACTCATAAAGTTCAAAAAAAGATTAATGTTGAAATTCTACATTAGATATGATTAAATGGAAAAAATGAATATTGAAAATTTTTAGATGAAGAGAGTAATCTTATTTTGATTCTTGTAGAGAGTTGGGGATGGTGGAAGCCTAACAGAGCGAATAAGATGAAGCGCACTTCGGAGAAGCAGTCTGAATTAATAGTAGGACTTTGCCGGGGAAGACCTCGTTAACAAATTTTAAAGCTGGTTCAATATATTTGAACAATTAGAGTGGTACCGCGGATTAGTAAACCCGTCTCTTATAATAGAGACGGGTTTTTTATATTTTGGAGAGGATTGATCAGAATGAATTATGTAAATATGTATAGTGAACAAATTGAAAAAGCTTTAAATGGATCACTAACTTTAACTGAAATTAACTCACTTATCGAAAAACCGAGTTATGCAGATCAAGGTGATCTAGCATTTCCTTGTTTCCAATTAGCAAAAGCATTAAAAAAATCTCCAGTCATAATTGCAAAGGAAATTGCACCACAGATTAATCATGAATTAATTGAAAAAGTAGAAGCGAACGGCCCATACGTAAACTGCTTTTTGAATAAAAAACTAGTAAGTAAGCAAGTAATCGAATTAGTTCTTGGTCAAGGAAATGAATATGGAAACCAAGTAATTGGAAAAGACAAAACGGTTGCGATTGATTGTTCCTCACCAAATATTGCGAAACCATTTTCGATGGGGCACTTACGTTCAACAATGATTGGAAATTCAATCTCTAAAATAGCTGAGAAAAATGGATATAAATCAATAAAAATTAATCACCTTGGAGACTGGGGAACACAGTTTGGGAAATTAATTGTTGCTTATAAACTTTGGGGTAATCAAGACGCAGTAAAAGAAAATCCAATCAAAGAACTTTTAAAATTATATGTTAAATTTCATGAAGAAGTTGAAATAGAGCCTCAACTTGAGGAAGAAGCTAGAAGCTGGTTTAAGCAATTAGAGGAAAAAAATGAAGAAGCTTTACACTTATGGAAGTGGTTCCGTGATGAGTCGTTAAAAGAATTTATGTTAGTTTATGATTTATTAGGTGTTAACTTTGATAGCTTTAACGGAGAAGCATTTTACAATGATAAAATGGAGCGCGTTATTGAACTTCTAGAGCAAAAAAACCTTTTAGTGGAATCTGAAGGTGCCGATGTGGTTGAATTAACTGAAAAAGATTTACCACCATGTTTAATTAGAAAATCTGATGGAGCTACACTGTATGCAACAAGAGATTTAGCAGCTGCTCTTTACCGTAAAGAAACTTACGATTTCGATAAAGCAGTATATGTAGTTGGTGGAGAACAAGCGTTACATTTTGAGCAAGTATTTACAGTTTTGAATAAAATGGGGTACGAATGGTCTAAAGATATGGTACATGTTCCATTCGGTTTAATCCTACAAAATGGTAAAAAAATGTCAACGCGAAAAGGGAAAATTGTTCTTTTAGAAGAGGTAATTGAAGAAGCAATTAGCCTAGCTAGTCAAAATATTGCAGAAAAAAATCCTACATTAAAAAATAAAGAAGAAGTTGCAAATATGGTTGGAGTCGGTGCAATTATTTTCCAAGATTTAAAAAATGATCGTATGAATAACATCGAATTTTCACTAGATCAGATGCTAAAATTTGAAGGTGAAACAGGGCCATATGTACAATACTCAATTGCGAGAACAAATTCAATTTTAGATAAAGCTTCATCAATGGATTTAAATAAACAAGATGGGCTAGATGATTCATATAGTTGGGACATTATAAAACATATGATTGAGTTCCCTAACAAAGTTACACGTAGTTTTGAACAATTTGAACCATCTGTCATTGCAAAATATACAATCGATTTGGCACAAAGCTTCAATAAATATTATGGAAATACTCATATTCTAACAAATGATGAACAATTAGAAAGTAGATTAGCATTAATTAAAGTCGTTTCCACTGTTTTAGAAGAAGGACTAAGATTATTAGGAATTCGTGCTCCAAAAGAAATGTAAAGTAGCAGGTATTGAAGAACCTTTTATCTTCAATACCTGTTTTCTTTTTGATTTGATCGTAGAACTCAAAGCACAGTCTTTCTAATTTTTTTTACATATAAATAGTTTTGTAAGGATTTCGATTAACAATGTATCCAAATGAAAAACGATTAACGTAGTCTAAGAAAACAATTAAAATTTCAAAGTTTTATTGAAAATGATTATCATTTACATTTATAATGAATTTAAGATATTTAGAGAATAAGGGGAAACGTTCAATGTCGATATTAAATTTTATTAAAAATAGAAGAACGATTAGAGATACAAAAAAGGATCCAATTAATATGGAAGATTTAATGGAACTACTTGAAGCAGCATCTTATGCTCCTTTCCACAGCAAAGAAGAGCCTTGGCAATTCATTATGGTTTCAGAGGAAAAAGAAAAAGAATATTATGCATCAAAAATTGTAGATAGCTACGAAAGAATGGAATTAACTGAAACATATACAGTTGAGAAAATTAAAAAATCAACGGAATTCTTTAAAACATATATCATCGACACACCTATGCATTTAATTATTACGACAGACCACTCAGAAAATGAAAAGAAAAATTTAGAAGCGATTGGAGCAACTTGTGCATTTGTTCAAAATTTACAATTAGCAGCTTGGGAAAAAAATATTGGAATGGTATGGCGAACAAATCCTTATATTTTTGATAAGCAATTTTACAAAGAGATGGGTATTCCTGAAACGCGAAAAATTTTAGGAGCTCTTCATATCGGTTATATTAATTCAATGCCAAAAGGAACAAAGAAAAGAAAACATCCAAGTGAATGGACTTCAAAGCTAAGTCAAAATATTTCACTTTAATATGTGGTTTGAAAAACAAAAAAAGAGAGAGCGAAAACAATATTTTCGTCTCTCTTTTTTGTATTAATTAAAACACCTTAGTAGTCCAGTTTTCGCCATTCCATACATCTGTAACTAATCCTTGGTAAAATTCAGGTTCGTGACAGATAATTAAAAGACTTCCTTTGTACTCTTTTAGTGCGCGTTTTAGTTCTTCTTTAGCATCTACATCTAAATGGTTAGTAGGCTCATCGAGTACAAGTAAGTTTGTTTCTTGATTAATTAACTTACATAAACGAACTTTCGCCTTTTCTCCACCACTTAAAACGGCAACTTTACTCTCAATATGCTTTGTCGTTAAACCACATTTTGCAAGTGCAGAACGAACTTCATATTGAGTAAATGATGGGAATTCATCCCAAACTTCATCGATACATGTTTTATTATTATCACTTTTTACTTCTTGTTCGAAGTATCCAATGTGAAGGAATTCACCGCGCTCAACTTCACCAGAAATTGGTTTAATATCACCAAGTAAACTACGCATTAACGTCGTTTTACCGATACCGTTCGCACCAACTAAAGCAATTTTTTGTCCACGTTCCATACGTAGATTTAACGGTTTTGATAGAGGCTCATCGTAACCAATTACTAAATCTTTTGCTTCAAATATTAATTTACCTGAAGTACGGGCTGGTTTGAAGTTGAATTCTGGTTTTGGCTTTTCACGTGCAAGCTCAATTACATCCATTTTATCAAGTTTCTTTTGGCGAGACATAGCCATATTACGAGTAGAAACACGAGCTTTATTACGAGCAACGAAATCTTTTAGTTCAGAGATTTCTTGTTGTTGACGTTTATATGCTGATTCTAATTGTGATTTTTTCATTTCATGAATTCCTTTGAAATTATCATAATCACCAACATAACGATTTAATTCTTGGTTTTCCATATGATAAATCAAGTTAATAACACTATTTAAAAACGGAATATCATGTGAAATTAAAATAAATGCATTTTCATACTCTTGTAAATAGCGCTTTAACCATTCAATATGTTGCTCATCTAAATAGTTAGTAGGCTCATCGAGTAATAAGATATCTGGTTTTTCTAAAAGAAGTTTTGATAGAAGAACCTTTGAACGTTGACCACCAGAAAGTTCAGTTACATCACGATCAAGTCCGATATCTTCTAAACCTAAACCACGACCAATTTCTTCAACTTTAGCATCAATAATATAGAAATCATTATTTGTTAAAGTATCTTGAAGAACACCTACATCTTCAAGCATTTTCTCCATTTCTTCCGGAGTTGCTTCAGCCATTTTTACATATAAATCATTAATTTCATTTTCCATATCAAACATATATTGGAAAGCACTTTTTAATACGTCACGAATTGTCATACCTGGTTGTAATACAGCATGCTGATCTAAATAACCTACACGTACTTTTTTAGACCATTCAACCTTACCTTCATCAGGCTGTAATTTTCCAGTAACGATATTCATGAAAGTTGATTTACCTTCACCATTTGCACCAATAAGACCGATATGTTCACCTTTTAATAGACGGAATGATACATCATTAAAAATTGCACGATCACCGAATCCATGGCTTAAGTTTTTTACAGTTAAAATACTCATAGATCGACACCTTTTCTTTATTTTTCATATAATAATGTTCTTTTATGAAAGAACGTAATTTAAACAGTCACCATTTAATTATAATCTGCAACAGGGTATGTGTTCAACAGGAAATTAAGCTATAACTTAAGGGGAGCAGGTTAGAACCGAGGGGACGTTTTAAAAAAGGAAAAAAAATCCATATACTCCTACTATTCCTATCCCTATATTTTTGTATTTAATGTATAATTCAGAAGTGTAATAGTCAAAAAGTGGGTTTTGAAGGCGTATAAATATAGAAGTAGCCATACCTACTATTCGGAGGAGGAAGTTTAATGTTTGGTAAAGTTGCTGCAGATATGCTTGGTTTAAGTGATGTAGGTAGTGTTATTGAACCGAAAAATTATGATAAAGTTGATTCTGACGATTATGTAATGCATGAAGATAATGAAAAAATTTATTTCTTAATTAAATCAAAATCAGATGAGTATTGCTTTACGAATAAGGCTTTAATTCATTTAGACGGTACAAGTGCAATAAGTAAGAAGCGTACACTTCATCGTTATAATTATCACACACATAAAATCACACATGTTTTACTTGAAACAGCTGGTACAATTGATTTAGATGTTGAAATTAAGTTCAACATTGGTGGTAGAGAGTTTTCGATTGATGTTCATAAAAAACATATTGAACAAGTTAAGGATCTATATAAAGCTTTACTAATGATTGCTGAAATTAGTCATGAAAACGAAAAAGCACTAGGATATGCGAAAGAAAGCATCGAAATTGCTTCTACAACATTAGGCCGCGTAACTTCAAATGAAAATAATCTAGTGAACAGTTTTAAAGAAATTAATGAAGCTGCGTTTGAATGGTTAATGAAATCTAGAGAGCAATATAAAGTTAAAGATTTCGGATCGGTATTTGAGAAGTATATTAATAACTAATTATGTAAAGAGAGGTCTCGTAAGTCAAAGTGCTTATGAGACTTTTTTTTGATGGTGAATTTCTAAGCTTAGAGAAAATAAAGGGTTCATGAGTAAGTAAAAAAGCAAAAAGCTGGAATGGAGTAACTCATAAAGGGTTCATTAGTGAAATTTCCTATTATCAGTTTACCAAATCAAGAATAACCAAAGAAAAACTCACAAGGAATATATACCTTGTGAGTTTTCTTTGATTAAAGATCGTGATTAATTAAAACTTCTGCTTTTTGACGATTTATAATCGCAGCATTTGGACAGCGTTTTTTTATTTCTTGTAAAAAAAATTCTTCGTCTTTTGGAAGTGAAAGTAAGTCAAATCCGTACTTTTTGTATTCGATTTTCAAACGTTTGAAGGTCCATGCAGGTGAAGAAACTGGGTTACTGGTGAAATTAACTGTCCTGATTTCACTATATGGAATAAGAATTGTTATAAATCCAAAAATTGATTTGAATTCAGAGTCGGTTAATTCATGGTATGTGTTGAATAATGCCCAAACTAGAAAAATCACAATTGGTAATAAGATGACAAAGACTACTAAACTTATGATGATTCCTGTGCGATCATCTTTCATAAAGCTAATGATTGGAACTGAAATAATGATGGGAACTAAGCTCAGAATTAGGACGACTAGTAGAGGGTTTTTTTTCACTTTAAATTTCATGACGACACCTTGAACCTATCCTAAAATTTGATTTAAATGATGCTTCATATGGTCAATGTAGTCAGTAAATAACCAACTTAACGTAAGAGATTCATCATTTTGACTAATATATTGCAGTTTCCATTGGTCTTCAGAAATGTTTGATAGCACATTCATGAAACGTGAATTTAGAGCAGTCCATAAAGTAAGAATTTCTTCAATTGTATAGCTATTTTGATAATCATTTAATTCTACCCATGAATTTTGTTTATAAAGCTCCAAAACTAGTTCATCATTAGAGGACAATCTGTCTATAAATCTTTTATGATTCATAGTCGCAGAATCGCAAAGATGTCCAAGGATTTCTTTTTTAGACCATTTTGCAGGACTTGGTTTATAATCTGTATTCGATAAGGCTCTGATGATTTTTGGAACGGATTGGATTAGACTGCTAAATTCGTTTATTAAATTATTCATCTAAATATTCCTCCTTCGTTTCTACATGTTATGAATATGTTTAAACATTTTTCTTTATGAGTCTTTAGACAAGCCATATGTGAATAGGTTATTAGTAGGACAATCTTGGAGGTGGCTTGATGTTAATCTTTTTACTTTATGTCGGATTGTTAGTTGGAGTGTTAGCAGTTTATAAAGATGCCATTAAGCGGGATGTTAATAATCTTGGGTTTCAAATGATCGGTTATTATGTACTAGCTTCTTTACCATTTAGGTTATTTTGGTTACCGATCCCTTTTGGATTTTTGATTTGTTTATTTTTATTATCTAAACCGATGCTTCGATATAAAAAACAAAAACAAGTTGCTAGCCTATTAGGTTTCATAATATTTATATTAGATGCTGTATTCTAAATGAATGTTTAGAATACAGCTTTTTTGATGTTTCCATATCCGTTAGAATGCAGTGATGAAAATCATTTTTTAGCAATCTTTAATGCCTTTTCGGTATTAGCAAAATGTAATTTCGTTAAACTTCGTAAAGCTTCAATACCTTTTATTTTAATTAGTTTTGCAGCGGCTTGATCAACTTTTGCTCCTGCACCTTTTGGTAAGGTCATGCCAGCTTTTTCACTTAATTGATCCATTTGTTGTAGGAAAGCATAACGGGCTAAAATAGAAGAAACTGCAACTGAGAGATGCAAACCTTCTGCTTTTGTAGCAAATTGAACTTTATCACGAATAACTTCTTTTGTTCCTTTTAAATATCCGTAGTACAGATTTGGAGGAGTAAATTGATCAATTAAGATGGCATCATATTTTTTATCTTCCAATTTTGAAATAGTATTTCGGATTGCTTGGTTATGTAAAAGAGCCTTTAGTTTATTCATATTATAGCCTTTTTCTTGCATAGCATTGTATTTCTCATTATTTAGTACTAAGAGGCTGTAGGTTACGACATGAACAATTTTTTTTGCTATGCTGCATATGGCATCGTCAGTTAGTTCTTTGGAATCTTTTACGCCTAATTCTTTTAATAATTCAAATTGACTTGGTTCTACAAAGGAAGCTACTACTGTCATCGGTCCAAAGTAGTCGCCTGTACCAACTTCATCACTACCTATCACTGCAAGACTTGCAAAGTTTTTTGGTAAAGTTGAATTCGTATTAGTAGGGTTTACCTTTTTAGTCGTTTGGCTAGCCGATTTACCTTGCCATTTACTTACTTCAGCATCACAATTTGAGCCTTGAAACATTACTTTACCAGATTTATATGCAGTGATTGTACAGCCACTTGGCTTGGCCATAAATACTCCACCTTGTGGTACTTTTGATTGAAGGCTACTTTGGTAGTGTGCTTTCATCTTTAAGAGAGTATCCTCAGAAACTGTTAATACAGTGTTTGACATAAATTTCTCCTTTATAAATGGATATTTTCCAATACTTTTGATTGTATTGAATTTCATGTTATAGTTAAGGTTAGAATGTTTATAGCTGAATGGAGGTATGAAGTTGTCCAATTCTTCATCGAAACAAAAACTAAATGTAACTATTTATGGGCAACATTATGCAATTACTGGTGACGAGTCAACAGATCATATTCGCCATGTTGCCTCAATTGTAGATGAAAAAATGAAAGAAATAAATAAAAAAAATCCATTATTAGATACTAATAAATTAGCTGTATTGACAGCAATAAATATTGTAAGTGATTATGTGAAATTAAAAGAAAGAGCTGAAATGCTCGAAAAATTATTAGAAAAACAAACGAAAAGTGAGCAGATAGAGAATGATTGATTTAATTATACTTATTATTTTTAGTTTAGGAATTTTGACAGGTTGGAGAAGAGGATTTATTAGTAGCCTTGTACGATTACTAGGTTTTTTACTTTCCATATACCTAGCTTATCATTATTATGAGCAGACCGCTACTTCGCTAAAAAAAATATTTCCAATTCATATAAGCGGTGGTCAAGTCGGAAATGCAGATCAGTTTGTATATGAAATTATAGCATTTGCTTTACTATTTATTGGGACAAGGCTAGTTATTTCATTTATTGGTTCGTTATTAAATGGAGTTTTCCAATTACCTGTTTTAAAGCAGATGAACTCCTTCTTAGGTGGTATTTTTGGTTTTATAGAGGTTTATTTATTTGCGGTTTTGGCGCTATTTATAGCTTTAATCGTACCAATCGATACGCTTCATGTTTTATTGCATAAATCAAATATTGCGTATTTTATGGTTCAACATACACCATTTATATCAAATCAATTAATCGAATTATGGAACGGTTTTTCTAGTTCTGAAATACTTTAATCCGAGTTATTAGAAAAAAAATAATTTCTATGTTAAGTAGGTGACTTAAAATGCACAAAAAAGAGTTAATTAAATTGTTAGAACAAATTGCTACTTATTTAGAACTAAAAGGTGAGAATGCTTTTAAAATATCAGCATTTCGTAAAGCGGCAAATGCATTAGAAACAGATGAAAGAAGTCTTGAACAAATCGATGACTTTACTGCTATAAAAGGAATCGGAAAAGGGACTTCTGCAGTAATTTTAGAATACATTGAAACTGGCAAAAGTACGGTATTGGAAGAGCTTCAAGAATCATTGCCTAAAACTTTACTTCCTTTACTTAGACTACCAGGATTAGGTGGGAAAAAAGTAGCTAAGCTTTATCAAACATTACAAATTGAAAGCATGGAGCAATTAAAAGAAGCATGCTTAAATGGTAAGCTACAAGGGCTAGCTGGATTCGGAAAAAAAACAGAGCAAAATATTTTAGAATCAATTGAAGAGTTTGGTAAGCAGCCCGAACGCTTGCCGCTTGCAGATGTATTACCAATTGCAGATAAAATTGAAGCTTATTTAGCAGAAATGAACGATGTTGACAAGTATTCAAGAGCAGGAAGCTTACGAAGAGTACGTGAAACAGTTAAAGATTTAGACTTCATTGTTGCATCAAATAAACCTGAAAGCATTAAAGAACAATTACTTTCGATGCCGGAAATCGTTCGAATAATTGCACAAGGGGATACAAAAGTTTCTCTTGTTTTAAAAGGTGTTGAATATGAGATTTCAGTTGACTTCCGAATTATTCAACCTAAGGAGTTTGCTACAACGCTGCATCATTTTACTGGTTCTAAGGATCATAATGTAGCTATGCGTCAATTGGCTAAAGAGCGTGATGAAAAAATTAGTGAGTATGGTGTTGAGAATGTTAATACAGGAGAGGTTCTAACATTTGATAATGAAGAAGATTTTTATGCTCATTTTAATTTACCTTGTTTTCCACCTGAAATTCGAGAGGATGGAAAGGAAGTTTCAACATTTACAAACGATTACCCATTAATTCGTTTAGAAGATATGAAATCTGATTTACATATGCACTCTACGTGGAGTGATGGTGGCTATTCAATCGAAGAAATGGCAGATGCATGTCGTGCTAAGGGGTATAAATATATTGTCATCACAGACCATTCACAATATTTAAAGGTTGCGAACGGATTAACTCCTGAGCGCTTATGGAAACAAAAAGAAGAAATTCAACGCGTTAATGAAAAATACACTGATTTTACAATTCTGCATGGGGTAGAAATGGATATTTTACCTGATGGATCGTTAGATTACGAAGATGATGTTTTACGTTCACTTGATTTTGTTATTGCATCAATTCATTCTAGTTTTAGTCAAGATGAAGAGACAATCATGATGCGTTTAAAAAATGCAATGAGAAATCCTTATGTTAGCATGATTGGGCATCCAACAGGGCGCAAAATTGGCAGAAGAGCTGGGTACAAAGTAAATGCTGAAGAATTAATTTCTGTAGCAAAAGAAACAGGTACAATTTTAGAATTAAATGCAAATCCAAATCGTTTAGATTTAAATAAAGAAATGTTAATGATGGCACAGGAAGCTGGTGTGATGCTATCAATTAATACGGATGCACATAACATTGATATGCTAGATCATATGACTGTTGGGGTTAGTGCGGCCAAGAAGGCTTGGTTAAAAAGAGAAAATATTGTAAATACATTTGAATTACACGAACTTTTAAGCTTGATTGAAAGGAAACGTAATCGAGTGTAAGGAGGTTTCGGGGCATATGAAACGTACGTTAAGAGTTTTAGAGTACGATAAAATAAAAGAACAATTACTTAAACACGCTTCATCTTCACTAGGTAAGGAACGTATAAAAAACCTTTTACCAAGTACTAGTTATGATGAAGTTGTAGAACTACATGAATCAACCGACGAAGCTGTGAAAGTTATTCGTCTGCGAGGAAATGTACCTCTTGGTGGATTATCAGATATTAGAATGCAAGTAAAAAGGGCAGATATTGGTGGAATGCTATCTCCTTCTGAGCTAATTGCGATTTCGGGTGTTACATATGCTGGGCGTCAAATGATTCGATTTATTGAGGGCTTAATTGAGAGTGAAGTAGAAATTCCATACTTAGAATCATTAAGTGAGCAAATCATTCCTTTATTAGAATTAGATAAAAATATAAAGGCTGCTATTGGTGATAATGGAGAAGTTTTAGATGATGCTAGTGTGACACTTCGAACGATTCGTGGACAAGTTCGAACAGCTGAAGCTCGAATTCGTGAAAAATTAGAGAGTCTGACTAGAGGGACAAATGCACAAAAAATGTTATCAGATTCAATCGTAACGATTCGTAATGATCGTTTCGTTATTCCAGTAAAACAAGAATATCGACATGTTTATGGTGGTATTGTTCATGATCAATCTTCTTCTGGTCAAACATTGTTTATTGAGCCACAAGCTGTCGTTACATTAAACAATAGTTTACAAGAAGCTAAAGTTAAAGAAGAGCAAGAAATTGAGAAAATTTTAATGGCACTAACGGGCCAAGTAGCTGAGGCTTCAGCGGATTTATTGCAAAATGTTGAAATTTTAGCTGAAATGGATTTCTTATTTGCAAAAGCTAACTATTCGCATTCAATTAAGGCAAGTAAACCAATTTTAAATAATGATCGATATTTTAAATTAAAAAAAGCACGTCATCCTCTCATTCCAAGGGATATAGTAGTAGCTAATGATATTGAATTAGGTAAAGATTTTACTACGATTGTCATAACTGGTCCAAATACGGGTGGTAAGACGGTTACTTTAAAAACGATTGGTATTTGTGTTTTAATGGCACAGTCTGGTCTACAAATTCCTGCACTAGATGGTTCAGAAATCTGTGTGTTTGAACAAATTTTCGCCGATATTGGTGATGAACAATCAATTGAACAGAGTTTAAGTACATTCTCTTCTCATATGGTGAATATTGTAGATATTTTAAAACATGTTAATCATAGTAGTCTTGTATTATTTGATGAATTAGGAGCTGGAACTGATCCTCAGGAAGGTGCGGCTTTAGCAATCTCAATTTTAGATGAGGTAAGTGAATACGGTGCAAGAGTAGTAGCGACAACGCATTATCCTGAATTAAAAGCATATAGTTACAATCGAGAGCACGTTATGAATGCTAGTGTTGAATTTGATGTAGAAACATTAAGTCCGACTTATCGACTACTAATTGGTGTTCCAGGTAGAAGTAATGCATTTGAGATTTCTAGAAGACTTGGACTTTCAAATCGTGTAATTGAAAAAGCAAGAAATCATGTAAGTGAAGAAAGTAATGAAGTTGAAAATATGATTGCATCTCTAGAAACGAGTAGAAAAGGTGCAGAAACGGAATGGAAAGAAGCAGAAGATTTCCGTAAAGAATCAGAGCGTGTATTCAAAGACTTACAAAAGCAAATGATGGAATTTTATGAGCACCGTGATGAATTATATCGTGGAGCACAGGAAGAAGCGAAAAAGCGTGTCAGAGTAGCGCAACAAGAAGCTGAGGAAATTATTAAAGAGCTAAGATCGTTAAAGAATAGCCAATTAGCTTCTATTAAAGATCATGAATTAATTGAGGCAAGAACTCGTTTGGAAGGGGCAATACCTTATGCTCCAAAGAAAACCATTCCACAAGCCGCTCCGAAGAAACAAAGAAAGCTTCGTGAAGGTGACGAAGTAAAAGTAATTAGCTTTAACCAAAAAGGGACACTACTTGATCAAGTTAGTGAAGGAGAATGGCAAGTTCAGCTAGGTATTATTAAGATGAAAGTTAAAGAAAAAGATATCGAATATATTAGTTCACCGAAAGAAGTAAAAGAACGAACTGTTACTTCTGTAAAAGGTAAGGATTTTCATGTTAATCTTGAGCTAGATCTTAGAGGTGAAAGATATGAAGATGCGCTAATTCGTGTTGAAAAATATATCGATGATGCATTATTAGCAGGTTATCCAAGAATTAATATCATTCATGGAAAAGGAACTGGTGCACTGAGACAAGGGGTACAAGAATACTTAAAAAAACACAGATCAGTTAAATCCTATCGATATGGAGCAGCCTCCGAGGGCGGAATAGGTGTTACTGTTGTCGATTTAAAATAAGGTAATAGGGGTTCTACGATGGAAAAGTTGGCAAAAATATTATTTGCGGTTTGTGCAGTATTTTTAATTTGGGGAATTTTGTATGTAACAGTTATTAAATAAAGTAATTGAGACTAGCATCATAAATGTATTTCTATTAATTTATGTAGACGTTAAAATCTACATAACAATGAACTTAGAAAACATAACCTGAGTTAGTCTCTTTTTTTATAGAAAGGTGAATTGGCTTGAAGAAAATCATTTTAGCATTAGTCATCTTTGTTATTGTCTTTGTTGGTTTTAATGGTTTTCAACATAAACACCATAAGAAGATAAATGATGTAAGTAAAGATATTATTGTGCAAAGAGATGTACGTTACACAAATCCTGCCCAAGTTCCACAAACCTTTGATATATACCGATCTAAAAATTCACATGGTCCATCACCAACGTTGATATTTGTTCATGGCGGTTCTTGGAGATATGGAAGTAAAGCGTTAAATAAACGTTGGAGTACCATTTTTAATGAAATAGTAAAAGATGGATATACAGCAATTAGTATAGATTACACACTTTATTCAAAAGAAAATTATTCATATAACTTTCCTGTTCTTGATGTAAAAACAGCAATCGACTTTATTTACAAAAATTCAACTGAATTAGGAATTGATCGAAATCAAATTGGTATAGCTGGTGCTTCTGCCGGTGGACACTTAGCCTTATTAACTGGTCTTCAGCCCGATATACAAAATAAAATAAAATATATTATTGCTTGGTATCCAATTTCAGACTTAACGACCATGAATCAATCTCCTTCATCAAGAAGTTCAGAAATTGTAGATAAATATATGAATAGTACTGTTGATCAAATGACAGATGAGTATAATCGGATGAGTCCTATTCAATATGTAGATAAGACGAAAGTGCCAATCTTTATCGTACATGGTACAGGAGATAAACTTGTTCCATTCAGTCAATCTAAGCGATTTGCTAAAAAAAATCCAAAAATGGTTACTTTAATTGCACTTAAAAATGGAAACCATGGATTTACAAATCTTTCGGTACAAAAATCCACCAATGATACGATAAATTATTTAAAGGCAAGATTAAAAAAGTAAGGAGTATCAATGAATCATATTAATAAAATTCAATTTCTAACAAAAGAGCATTGGAATCTATTGTTACTAGCTGATCCATCAAAAGAAATGGTAGATAAATATATTCAAAAGAGTATTATTTATGAAGTAATAGACCAAAATTTACTCGTTGGTGTTTTAGTATTAATGGAGAATTCAAGTGAAGAGGTTGAAATTAAAAATATTGCAATTGATCCAGCCTTCCAAGGACAAGGATTTGGAAAAAATCTAATCCACTATGGAATTAATGAATCTAAAAAACTGGGTTATTCTAAAATTTCGATCTGCACCGGTAACTCAAGTACACATCAATTAGCATTATATAAAAATTGCGGATTTCAAATCAGTACTGTTTTTTATGATTTCTTTATTGATAATTATGATGAAGAAATTTGGGAAAATGGTATACAGTGTAAGGATTTAATCAAGATGGAACAAAAATTAGAGTAAAAAATGAGCTACCTTTGGCAATATAGGTAGCTCATTTTTTTATTCATTATATGGTTTTACATACATAACGTAAGTATTACGGTCTTGATCAACTTCATTTGAAGTTTGCTCATAAATTTGATGATTTATAGTTAGATAAGTTGATTGAAGCCAAGAAAGTAGATCCAATTCATCTCCACTCTCATAGAAATGAATTTCATCAAAAGTATCAACATCTCTAACTTCAATGCCTAAAGGTCTGTTTAAATGGTAAAAAGGAGTATTTTCCATATCCGATTCAATTACTTCAATTACATATCGATCTTCTTCGATATAAGAGCCTCTATTCTCGTAAACGAAACCATTTAAAATAAAGTAATCGCAATATCTTCTTGTAAAGATTTGGACCTTCGATAAAAATGGAAAATGGTAAATAGGTCGTGTAGCTTCTCCATCAAGTAATCGATATTCAAGAACAAAGATGTTGTCTGTATTAAACATTGTTCAAACTCCTTTAATAATTGTATATACATTAGTATATAACACAGTTTAGGATAGAAATGTATGTATTTATATATTGAATTAGGGAGAATACAATGTCAAAAACATCAAAATTAATGAAAAAAGTGAGTATTGCCTTAACAAGTGGTATTGTAATCAGTTCATTAACCGGGTGTGGATCTGAACCAGAGTTGATTGAGACAACTGATAATTCTCAAGATTATTATGAAACAAGTCAACCGGTCTATGAAAATACAAAGCAAGTAAATGAGGTTGATGAGGAGACGACGACTGAAGAGAGTTTAGATGAGACTGATTATACTGATAGTGAGGAAACAGAATTTGCGTATACCGATTCTGAAATGCCTGATGATGAAAATTGTAGTGATTGGGAGTTTGACTATGAAGATAATATTTGGATCTGTGATGATAGTTCAAGCTCATTTTACCGAAATTACTTCTTTTTAGGCTCATTCTTTGCAACGAAAAATATGTTATATAGCAACAATGAGTTTAATCAATACAAATCCTCAGGCATTATTAAAGGAACAAATTCCTCAGTTAAAAAAAGTGGTTTTGGTAGTGGAGTATCTGGAGGATTTGGTGGGTAGTTTAAAAGATAACTAGAGTAAGAGAGGTATATAAAGCTAATTTCTATATACTTTAAGAGAAAGATTAGTTTAGTATAGAAAAGAATAATTCAATACTTGAAAGGAGATCCCAATGTCAAAAACATCATTATTAATGAAAAAAGTTAGTATCGCATTAACGAGTGGATTAGCAGTAAGTACATTAGCTGGCTGTGGTTCGCAAAATGCTGACAGACCAGATAAACCTAAAAATGACGATTGCCGTGATTGGGAGTTTGATGATGACGAAGGTGTTTGGGTTTGTGATGATAGCACAAGTCATTACTACCATAGTTATTATCATGGCGGAATATTTTATCCAACAAGAACGGCACTTCATCGTAGTAGTTCTTATAAGAGCTATAAGTCCTCTAGTAAATATGCAGGGCATACTTCGTCTTCAAGTAAAAGTGGTTTTGGAAAAGGTTCATCTGGAGGATTTGGTGGTTAATAATGGATAATGCCAATTTACAGAATCACAGACGAAAACGTAAAGAAGTATATCAAAAACTTCCAGATTTTTGGGCGGATCTACAAGATTCATATTATGCTTTATTAGACTATTATCCATTGACTGAAAGTGAAGTTGATGAAATTCATTCAATTACGGAACAAATTGGAAAAGTCTATGATAAGACTGCTCGGTTAATGAGACAGTTACCAGATGATGTTTTTTATATGCTCGGTTATTCAAAGGAAATCGTGCCATTTTTACGCCATAAAACGATTGAAAGTGAAGGAATCATTAGAAGGATTGACCTTGTTCATACAGTAGATGGTTGGAAACATTATGAATGCAATAGTGATACCCCAACTTTTATTATGGAGACCCATCATGTCAATGGCTGTATTACGGATTATTTAAACTTGAAGAATCCTAATGCTGATAGTGAAATGAAACTTTCTAATGTCATAAATCATGTTGTCAACAAAAGCATAAAAGGGTTAGATGAACCAATTATTGTTTTTACAGCTCATGGTGATCATGAAGAAGATTGGAAGACAGCTAAATATATTCAATCCCTATACAATGGTAAGAGTCAATTAATATCGCTAGAAGATTTACAGATTATTGAAAACGACAGTCTTTATACACCTAAAGGGGAAAGAATACATATTCTTTACCGACAAACCTATCCAATTGAACATCTAGAGCTTGATCAATCTTCAGATGGAACAAAAATTGGCCTGTCACTATTAGAACTTGTAAAAGACGGTAAATTGATTATTTTCAATCCACTATCTTCATTCTTACTACAGTCCAAGGCTGTTCAAGCATTAATTTGGAATTTACATATAGAGCAATCAGATGTTTTTACTGTAGAAGAACATGATGTAATTAGAAAACATTTTCTACCAACATTTTTAGAGCCAGATTTCTTTATAGAAAATAATCTTCCATATGTTGAGAAACCTGCATTTGGCCGTGAAGGAGATTCAATTAAGATTTTTAACGGAGAAAACTGTCAACAAAGCAAACAAAATAACTATCAGGATCAAGTTATGGTGTTTCAACAATATTCACCTTTACCTATGAGAAAGGTTATGACTCCTGATGGAATGATAGATTTATATGTATTAATAGGTAGTTTTTTGATTAAAGAAGAATACGGGGCAATTGGTGTCCGTGCCGGGAATATTATTACCGGTAACGAAAGTTGTTTTTTACCAGTAGGAATCGTTGAAGAAAAAAATTAATTAATAAGGGGATGAGAAGATAAATGGATAGTATTGTTAGTACTTTGATGTATTTAGGATCAGGACTTATTCTTTTATTTATTGGATTTTTAGCTTTTACTTTTACCACTAAGATGAGTGAACAAAAATTAATTTTAGAGGACGGTAATATTGCCGTTGCACTGAAATTAGCAGGAAAATTAGTAGGTTTAGCAATTGTTATAATGTCAGCAGCAAAGTATTCAGTTAACTATGGTGATTTCATTATTTGGAGCTTAGTCGGTATTATAGCTCAAATGGTTACATATTGGATTGCAGAATTTGTAATATTTCCAAAAATTTCGTTTGCTAAAAAGGTTGAAGAAGGAAATATTGCAGTAGCTGCTTTATTGTTTACTTTAAGTGTAACAGTCGGATTATTAATTTCAGGTAGTATTTCATATTAATGAAAAAAATGAGAATGCTAGAGCGGCATTCTCATTTCAGACTGTTGACAAACGCTCGCTTTCTTCGTTACTTCGCCTGTCTGCGGTGCTCATTACCGTCTAGGGTAACTCCGCTCCTCACCAGGCTTCGCGCCTCGAAAGACAAGCGCTTGCAATCAGTCTGAAAATCAAATTATAGTACTTTGTCTACACACTGAAAGGAGAATGCTAGAGCAGCATTCTCCTTTTTTCATTTCTTTCTTTTGTATAACTATTTACTATTTTTACCTTTAATTACAATTCTTTTAAATGTATGCTTATTATATAGGTGTTTTAAAAAATTTTCATTTAAGTATATTTTTACTTAAACTTCAAAAGGGGGAAGAGCGTTGACTTTAGAAATAAAACAGCTTTCTAAAAATTTTGGAGATACTATCGCCGTTAACGAATTGTCATTGACTTTGCCTACAGGAAGAGTACTAGGTTTATTAGGTAGAAATGGAGCAGGAAAAACGACCACCATTAAAATGTTATTAGGTCTTCTTACACCTTCAAAAGGAGAAATAACTTGGAAAGGGAGCCCATTTAAAACCGATAAAGTAAAGGTAGGGTATTTACCAGAAGAAAGAGGATTATTTACGAAAAGCAAGGTTGTTGATCAGCTTAAATACTTCGGGAAATTAGAAGGTATGTCTAATAAAGAGGTTGATGTCGCAATAACATATTGGCTAGACCGTTTAGAAATACCACATTATCGAAATAAAAAGGCAGGAGAACTTTCAAAAGGTAATCAACAAAAAATTCAACTAATTGTAACTTTATTACATAACCCTGAATTGATTATTTTAGATGAGCCGTTTAGTGGACTAGATCCAGTTAATGCGGAATTAATGGCTTCAATTATTACCGAACAAATTCAGAAAGGGAAAACGGTAATTTTATCAAGCCACCGTATGGATCAAGTGGAGGCTTTTTGTGAGCATGTTTGTATACTTAAGAATGGTAATGTAGTCGCGGAAGGTAGTTTAAGTAGCTTAAAAGAAGACTATGGGTATAGAAATTTAATTTTAGAAGATATAACATCGATTAAACAAATACTAGATACCAATAATGTTAGTTATGAACAGAAGCAATTAGGAATTTACGTAAAGGTAAAAAGTGATGAGGAGGCTTTTACGATTTTAAATCGTATTAAGTCAGACTTAGGTTCTATAAGGAAGTTCCAATTATTAGAGCCTACACTATATGATATCTTTATAGAGAGGGCGAAATAAATGAAGAAGTTTAGTACAGTCTTTTTATTTCATTTACGTGAAGGTCTTATGGCGAGAGCAACGATGATTATGAGTGTTATTTTATTTGTATTGGTCGTTGGAATGTTTGGCGTACAAAAATATTTTGCTGGTACAGAAAAGAGTAATAAGGATAAAGATAAAATTGTTTTGGTAAATAATTCGAAAAACTATTCGGTAGATCTTGCTAGTTTAAACAAAACGATTAAATCTGCAAAGATTGAGCAGGGTGATGCTTCAAAAGAAAAAGATTTAAAAAATCAAGTTGAAGATGGATCAAAAGATGGACTGATTATTCTTTCCGAAAAGAAAAATGTCCCGACGATTCAATATACGTATAAAAAGTTTTCAAATAGCGAAGTGCTATCAGTCGTAAATATGGATTTGCAGCAAAATTACTTAAATAAAACTGCCCAAGACCTAAAGCTATCGCCTGAATCAGCAACGAAATTATTGCAAAAAGTAGAAGTAAATGAAAATGTTCTAAAAGATCCTATGGCTACATTCGGAATAGCTTACTTTTTTGGCTTTTTACTTTATATGTTTCTATTAATTTATGGAAACTCAATCGCAACAGGAATTGTTGCTGAAAAGTCTTCTAGAGTAATGGAAGTATTATTACCTAAAGTAAGTCCTGTCGTGACTCTATACGGAAGAGTTATTGCTGTATTTTTTGTAGCATGTGCACAGCTTGTTGTATTAGGATTAGGCTTTCTATTTGCCAATTTATTAGGCTGGGTGAACTCTGATGCAATATCGTTTTTTGGAATGAAAATAGATTTAGAGGTATTAGATAGTACAACGATTATTGCTTTTGTTGTTTATTTCTTACTAGGTTATTTACTTTATGGATTACTTTACGCTGCAATTGGATCAGTTGTTTCAAGAACAGAAGAGCTTCAAATGGTCTTGATGCCTATTACTATTTTAGTTGTAGCGGCATTCTTTATTAGTATTAATGCATTAGTAAATCCTACTGGTACATTTGTTCAAATTAGCTCATATATTCCATTTTTTGCTCCGCTTGTAGCGTTTTCTAGATTTGTAAGTGGAGAAATGAATTTTATAGAAATAAGTGCTAGTATATTAATTTTAATCGTTTCAATTTGGATTTTAACTCGTGTTGCCAGTCGTATTTATGTTAATGGGGTAATGTACTACAGCGAAAAGGTAAAGTGGAAAGATGTTGCTAGATTATTAAAAAGGCAATAAAAAATAGATCTCATAGGTCAAATAGCTGACTCTTGAGATCTATTTTTTATTGTCTAATCTTCTGTTGTATGATTAGTATCCTCTTCTTGTATGCTACTTTTAACATCCTGCTGTAGAACTTCTAACTCTCCAATTACAATCTCCGAAACACGTTTATATCCTCTTGTTTTATTTGGATGCATACTATCAATTAAATAATATTCACCGTTCATTCTATTCCACCCAACTTTAGAGTATAGGTCAATGCATGGCAATGCATAAAATGTAGCTACATCTTTTACAGCTCTAGCATAATCAGATGTTAAATAACCGACTTTATTTTTATCTTCATATTTTCCATTGTGATATCTAGGTACAGGAGTCATAAGAATAATCCTGCAATTTGGTAATCTTGTTTGTATTTTTTCAATCATTGAACACAAAGCACCGATAAATGTAGATTCGTCTAAATTGGGTCGTTCATTTGTTGGGAATCCTTTTCCTAAAGGAAGACCTCTACCAAAGTCATTTGTTCCACCCATTATTGTTAAAAGTTGAGTATCAAGTGGAATCGTAGCATTGATCCTTTGACTGTTACACATACTTGATAAAATTTCTATCGTTCCATTTGGCTGTGGTTTAGGTGGTTGACCTTTGTAATTTCCATTCTGATCAATCCAGGCAATTGAACCATTTTCAGTTATAGTTGTTCCGCCAATCCCTCTATTTACATGAGTCAAGCCTAACCTTTTCGCAACAGCCGGCTGCCATCCGTTAGACGAAGTGATACTATCTCCGTAACTAACCCATTTTTTTGATTTGTAACCAGATATTTTTTTTCCTTTTGCCTCAGCTATATTTGTAAATAATGAATTAAATATACGTTTTACATACGAAGTTAATCTTGCCATAGCAATCACCCTTTTTACATATTTCCTTCAAAAAAAATGTAAAGCCAATATACTAAAAATGAAATTACAATGACAGTAGTGGATTTTCAGTATGTAACATTTTATATATAAAAATTATTCTATATTACATTTATTCAAATAAAATCAACTTAACAAAATCAATTATTAAAACAGTTTATTAAAAGAAAGTTGCAATTCGATAGTTAGAAAAAGAACAAAAAGCCTGTATCTTATCATTCTAGTCTAAGATACAGGCTATACTTTTAGGTTACTATTTATTGGTACTTGTAAATGTTTTTATCAGAGCTTTTTTTCATGAAAATCCCAATAATTAACTGAATGAGACCAATAACAAATATGATTGGATACAATACCCACATTAACATCCCTGCCCAGCCATCTCCTTCGATAATAGCGTACGTAATTCCAATGGCAAATGACAAAAATGGCCCAATGGCTACCATATTCGCGATACCCCATATGATGAATTTACGTTTTCTAGATTGCCCTATAGTGAAAACGAGAGCAAGAGATGCGCCAAAAAAAGCGATCAAAATTGCTATAAAAATTGCCAAAAAAGTCACTCCTCACTTAGGTAAACCAACATATTTTGATGTGGTTTAATAATTTAGTGTAGGCTAGTTAGTTGACTGGTCCTGCGGAATTTTATCAATTAAATTAGTGTATGAATCTTGAATTCTCTTTGTTATTTCTCCACGCTTTCCTAAACCGATAGAATAGGATTTTTCATCAATTAAAACTGAAATAACAGGAAGGATGTCAGAAACGGATGCTGTTGTAAAAGCTTCATCTGCATTTAAAAGTTCATCAATTGAGAATGGAATCTCTTTTACTTCGAGTCTTTCTTTTTTTGCAATTTCAAGTACCACTTTTCGAGTAATACCATTTAGAATTAAGTGATTGGCAGGGTGAGTGAATAAAGTAGAGTTTTTTACGATAAAAACATTTGTTGCGGATCCTTCTGTAATGATCCCATCTCTATGCAAAATTGCTTCTTTCGCTCCTTTAGCGTAAGCCTCATTTTTAACTAGAACACTACCTAATAAGTTTAAACTTTTTATATCACAGCGAAGCCATCGAATATCATTCGTTAGATAAGCAGTTATTCCTTTTTCCATTTGCTGTAATGGTCTATGATCTTCTCTTACTGTGTATGCAACAAGTTGTGGCTTTAAATTAGCTTCGTCTTGGTAAATATGATTGCGATTCATTACACCTCTACTAATTTGGATATAAATATATCCGTTATCATAATCGCAAGTATTCATTAAATAAACTAAATCACTTTCAAGCTTTTTCAAGTGCATTTTAAAAGGTATTAGTATTTTTTCACAGCTTTCCTTCAAGCGAATTAAATGCGCATCGAGTTCAAAGTATGACTTATTGAAAAAACGAATAACCTCATAAACGCCATCTCCAAATTGATAACCTCGATCTAAAATATTTACATTTGCAGATTTTAAATCGACAATACGGTTGTTTAAAAGAACCTTTGTTTTCATATGAACCACACTCCCTGTTATCATTTAAGTCTGTTTGATTAAAAGTTTTAAACTAGTCTGGACTTTAAATTTATTGACCTTTGTAAACACTGTTTATTATGATACATTCAATATATCACAAGTTTATTAAATATTTTGTAAAAAGGAGAGAGACAATGAAATTATTAATTTTAGGTGCTAGCGGACTAGTTGGAAAGGCTTTAATAAGGGAATTTTCTCCAGATTATGACGTTTATGGAACGTTTAATCAAACAAAATTTGATTTGAAAAATGATCATCAATTACAATGGGATATTAATGATTCAGAGAAAATATTGACCTGGATTGGCCGTATTTGCCCAGATGCAATTATCTCTTGTTTACGTGGTGATTTTAATGTTCAATTTGAGGCGCATTCTAGAATAGTAGAAAAAATAAAATCAACTTCAACGAAATTTTTATTTTGTTCTACAACAAATGTTTTTGATGGAGAAGTTTCAAAGCATCACGCTGAAAACGACCTTCCTATTGCCGAATCAGATTATGGACAATTTAAAATAAAATGTGAAGAATTAATTAAGAATGAGATTGGAGATAATGGAATCGTATTAAGATTGCCAATGGTTTGGGGAAAACAATCACCAAGATTAAAAGAAATAAAAGATAAAATAGAAAAGGGTCAAGAAATTGATGCATATGATAATATTTTTTTAAATCATGCAATAGATACAGGAATTGCTAAGCAAGTAAGAAAAATTATTGAAAATGATTTAAAAGGGATATTTCACCTTGCAACAACTAATATTGACTCGCAATACTCATTTATTTTTAAACTTGTAAAAACTTTATCCAAAGAGGGGAAAGTCAAATCTCTTACTTTAGAAAACTATGATGAATACAATTTTGGATTATTAACTAATCGCAACGATTTGTCACCTAATTTTTACTATGATAGTGATGAAGTAATTGATCAATTACTTCATTAAACTCCAATACAAATTCAAAACCCACTAGCGATTAAATATTCTTAATATTTTGATTGTATAGCTGAAATTTGTAACATATACTAATTTTAGTATGAACATACTTTTAAAATACTGGTGGTGAATGGTATGGAGGAACCAAGATTAAAGCCTTGGGTGAGTCAGTATCCAGAGCAAATACCAGCTACATTAGACGAACAGTTTGATTTATTACCAACATATTTAAAGCAAACAGCTTCAAAATATCCAACTAAGAAAGCGCTTAATTTCCTTGGGAAATCGATGACGTTTAATGAAATTTATATTCAGTCTTTAAGATTCGCCAATTTTTTAAGGAATTTAGGAATTAAAAAAGGCGATCGAGTTGCAATTATGCTTCCTAATTGTCCTCAAGCAGTAATTGCATATTATGGGATTCTTTTTGCAGAAGCAATTATCGTCCAAACAAATCCGCTATATACTGAACGTGAGCTTGAATACCAAATGAATGATAGTGGTGCTATAGCTATTATTTGTTTAGATTTATTAATTAATAGAGTGTATGAAGTAAAAAAATCTACTAATCTACAACATATTTTTGTTACTGGGATTAAAGACTATTTACCATTTTTTAAAAGGCTGTTATATCCTTATTCAAAACAGCCAAAAGCACCTGAGATTCCTAATGATCATACGATTCATCAATTTAGCTTTATTATGCAAATATCTGCACCAATCGAACAGAATCTCTCAAGCAGCAGTGTAGAAGATGTAGCAATACTTCAATATACTGGAGGGACTACTGGATTTCCTAAAGGTGTAATGCTTACACATAAAAATTTAGCATCAAATACGTTAATGGCAGAGAAATGGTTATATAAAAGTAAGAAGGGCCAAGAAAAGATTTTGACTGTCCTACCATTTTTTCATGTATATGGAATGACGACATGTATGAATTTATCAATTATGTGTGCGTATGAAATGATTATCGTTCCGAGATTTGATGCAACTCAAATGCTTAAGGCGATCAATAAATATAGACCTACATTGTTCCCAGGTGCACCAACAATGTATATTGCATTATTAAATCATCCAGATTTAAAGAATAACGATATCTCATGTATTCATGCTTGCTTAAGTGGTTCTGCAGCATTACCTGTTGAAGTTCAAGATCAATTTGAAAAGGTTACAGGCGGAAAATTAGTAGAGGGCTACGGTTTATCAGAAGCTTCTCCAGTTACACATAGTAATTTCCTATGGGATAAGCGAGTAACGGGCAGCATTGGAGTTCCTTGGCCAAGTACAGATGCTAAAATAGTATCTCTAGAAACTGACGAAGAATTACCTTATCGTGAAATTGGTGAATTAATTGTTTCAGGACCACAAGTAATGAAGGGATATTGGAATCGACCAGAAGAAACCGCAACGACGTTAAAAAATGGCTGGTTATATACAAGTGACTTAGGTTATATGGATGAAGAAGGCTTCTTTTATATCGTTGACCGTAAGAAAGATATGATCAATGCAGGAGGGTTTAATGTTTACCCTAGAGATATTGAGGAAGTATTATATGAACACGAGGCTATTAAAGAAGCAGTTATAGTTGGTATTCCAGATGCTTATCGTGGAGAAACAGTTAAAGCTTACATTGTATTAAAAGAAGGAAAATCAGTGACTGAGGCTGAACTAGATGATTTTTGTCGGAAATATTTAGCAGCTTATAAGGTTCCGAGAATTTATGAATTTAGAAATGAATTACCAAAAACAATGATTGGTAAAATATTAAGAAGAACATTACTTGAAGAAGAAAAACAAAAGAACACGAAAACTGAGGATTCTGATGAAAAATTAATATAATAAAATATGGGGGATGATAATATAAGCATCCCTCTTTATTGTACGTACTGATATAAAAATACGTTGCTAAAATAAATTTAAAGATTAATTAGAAAAGAAACCTGATAAAATTTAATGAAAGTACAAATATTAATAAAAATTTAAAAAGCTTTTGAAAAGAAACTTTATAAAAATATTACAGGACAATTGACAATTTTCTGATAAATTTGTATTATGAGAATATGAATGATTATTCATTCACTGCAAGAAGGGGTTAATAAAAAATGAAAAGAGATAAACCAAAATATAAACAAATAATTGATGCCGCAGTTGTTGTTATTGCTGAAAATGGTTACCATCAGGCGCAGGTTTCTAAAATTGCAAAACAGGCTGGTGTAGCTGACGGAACAATCTATTTGTATTTTAAAAATAAAGAATCCATCTTAATTTCACTGTTTGAAGAGAAGATGGGAAATTTTACTGAAAAAATTCGTGAAAAAATTGAAGGTAAACCGGACGCGATATCGAAATTATTAATGTTGGTAAAAACTCACTTTTATGAAATGTCTAAAGATTCGCATTTAGCAATCGTTATGCAATTGGAAGTAAGACAAACAAATATTGACCTTAGATTAAGAATAAATGAGGTACTAAAAGAGTATCTACATATCATTGATTCAATTCTAAATGAAGGAATCAAGAGTGGTTTGTTCGACCAACAATTGGATATTCGTACTGCTAGACAAATGATCTTCGGCACGATTGATGAAGTGTTGACCCATTGGGTAATGACCGGTCAAAAACAAGATTTAGAGTCAAAAGCCGATAATGTTCACCAACTTTTAATAAGAGGATGCGGGTACCAAAATTAACGTTCTAGTACATTTTGAAAAATAGGGAGGAATAGATGTGAGTTTAATTCAATGTAAAATATCCGATGGTATTGCATTATTAACAATTCAAAATCCACCAGCAAATGCAATGTCTTCGGTTGTATTTGCTGATTTAGTTAAGCGTTTAGATGAATTAGAAAATAACAATGATGTAAGCGTTTTAGTTGTCCATGGAGAAGGTAGATTTTTCTCTGCAGGTGCAGATATTAAAGAATTTACTTCTTTCAAAAATGCTGAAGATGCAGCAGCTGTTGCAAGAAGAGGTCAACTAGTTTTTGATCGTGTTGAAAATTATTCTAAGCCAATCATCGCAGCAATTCACGGAGCTGCATTAGGTGGTGGACTAGAATTTGCAATGAGCTGTCATATTCGAGTTGTTGCAGAAAACGCAAAACTTGGTTTACCTGAATTAAACTTAGGAATTATTCCTGGGTTTGCTGGGACACAACGATTACCACGTTATGTTGGTAAAGATAAAGCATTAGTTATGCTTGCGACTTCTGAACCAATTTCTGGTGTTGAAGCCGGGAAAATTGGATTAGCTACAATTGTGGTGCCAGAAGAAACTTTATTAGATGAAGCAAATGCATTAGCTGCTAAAATTGCTAATAAAAGTATGCAATCAATTCAATATATTCTACAACTACTATCTTCTACTAGAACTACTTCATATCATGAAGCGGTGGAAGAAGAGTCAAAATTATTTGGAGAAATTTTTACAACTGAAAATGCAAAAGAGGGTATTTCGGCATTTTTAGAAAAAAGAAAACCAGTGTTTAATAAATAAGTAGTTTAATATTTTAAAAAAATAGATGTAGTTACATTTCCTGGGAGGGTATAACAATGAACATTTATGTACTATTAAAAAGAACATTTGACACTGAAGAAAAAATTACAATTTCAAATGGTGCAATCCAAGAGGATGGCGCTGAATTTATTATAAATCCATACGATGAGTATGCAGTTGAAGAAGCGATTCAAATTCGCGACGCTCATGGTGGCGAAGTAACTGTCATCACAATTGGTAATGAAGATAGTGAAAAAGAACTTCGTACAGCACTAGCTATGGGTGCTGATAAAGCTGTATTAATTAACGTTGAAGATGACGTTACAAATGCTGACCAATATACAACTTCTAAACTAATTGCTAAATACTTAGAAGATAAAGATCCTTCAATTATTTTAGCAGGTAATGTTGCAATTGATGGAGGTACTGGTCAAGTAGGTCCACGCGTTGCTGAATTATTAAATATTCCTTACGTGACAACTATTACTAAAATTGACATTAATGGTACGACAGCTACAATCGAACGTGATGTAGAGGGTGATACAGAAATCATCGAAACATCTTTACCATTATTAATCACTGCTCAACAAGGCTTAAATGAACCAAGATATCCTTCTTTACCTGGTATTATGAAAGCTAAGAAAAAGCCTTTAGATGAATTAGAATTAGATGATCTAGATTTAGAAGAAGATGAAGTTCAAGCAAAAACGAAAACAATTGAAATTTACCTACCTGCGAAAAAAGAAGCAGGCAAAGTTTTAACTGGTGAATTAAAGGATCAAGTAAAAGAATTAGTTTCGTTACTACGTTCTGAAGCAAAAGTAATCTAATTTTATTGAATATTAGAACTTAAATAATAGATTAATATCGTAATAGAAAATTTTGGAGGGAAATAACATGTCACGTAAAGTATTAGTATTAGGCGAAGTTCGTGAAGGATCACTACGAAATGTTTCATTTGAGGCAGTAAGTACGGCTAAAACAGTTGCTGAGGGCGGAGAAGTAGTTGCTGTATTAGTAGGTAAATCAGTTAGTGCATTCGCTACTGAAATGATTCAATACGGTGCAGACCGTGCAATCGTTGTTGAAGATGAAAAATTAGCATCATATACTTCAGATGGATATTCTCAAGCACTTTTAGCAGTTATTGACCAAGAAAAACCAGAAGGTCTAGTATTCGGTCATACAGCTTTAGGTAAGGATTTATCTCCTAAGCTTGCTGCTCGTATGCAAAGTGGTCTTATTTCAGATGTTACAGCAATCGAAGTAGCTGGTGGAAATATTGTTTTCACTCGTCCGATTTACTCAGGTAAAGCATTCGAGAAAAAAGTCATGGTAGATCCATTTATTTTTGCGACAATCCGTCCAAATAACATTTCAGCATTAGAAAAAGATGCTTCTCGCACTGGTGATGTAGCAACTGTTTCAGTTGAAATTAAAGACTTACGTTCAATCGTCAAAGATGTTGTGCGTAAAGCGAGTGAAGGTGTAGACCTTTCAGAAGCGAAAGTTGTTGTTGCTGGTGGCCGTGGAGTTAAGAGTGAAGAAGGCTTTAATCCATTAAAAGAATTAGCTTCAGTACTAGGTGCTGCTGTAGGTGCATCTCGTGGTGCATGTGATGCTAACTATTGTGACTATTCTTTACAAATTGGCCAAACTGGTAAAGTTGTAACGCCTGATTTATACATTGCATGTGGTATTTCAGGAGCTATTCAACATTTAGCTGGTATGTCAAACTCTAAAGTAATCGTTGCAATTAACAAAGATCCAGAAGCTAATATCTTCAAAGTAGCTGACTATGGAATCGTTGGTGACTTATTCGAAGTATTACCTTTATTAACAGAAGAATTTAAAGCTGTATTAGTTAACTCTTAAGATAGAAGCTATGAATGATAGCCCACAAGAATTTAAGTATCTTGTGGGTTTTTTGTGTTTTTTCAAGTGTACGTCACCCAAATGTCCTAAAAAGAAATTTCAAATAAAAAAGAGGGGTTCAAAAGTACGTTAACTTTTGTAACACCTCCTTTATCGTTTTTCTATTTGCTTACAAGACATTGTCATTACATCCTAACAATGACTGATCCACCGCCACTTGTTACAACTTGATTTTGTTTTTGTTCAAGTTGTCTAAGTAATTCATTATTTGCTTCGATTGCTTTTACAAGGTTTGTAATTTGATTCTCAAGATTCATGAACATTTGCATGATCGATTGATGATCAGTTTGTACATGACCTGGAACACCGTTTCTCATAGGATGTTGAGGATGATGCGGATATGAATTCCAAAATGGATGATGCATACTTTTACCTCCAATTTCTAGACCAATGTACTATATAGTACGTCTTATTATTATAAGAGTTCGCCTATTTTAGTTGATGCTTAAATTATTGTTTTAATGAATTTTATGAAGAACATTGCACCTTATATATATAAGAAAGAAGTGATTTATTCACACCTTGTGTTTGCTTATATGGAGAAACTTGAGCATTGACAAGTAGGTTGCTAGGAAAAGGGATTAAATCTTTTAAAAAAACACAAAAAAAGTAATCCCCCTAAAGGATTACTTAAAATTTATGATATAGCTTTGTTTAGTTTGTTTTTTTCAGATAATAATTCGTGGCGCTTTTCAATTTTTCTTTCAATTTTTTCGATTTCTTCTTTGTTTCGTAATAAAGATTGTTTATTCTCATGAACTAATTGATTAAACGATTTACGTAAAGGTTTTCTCATAAATGCCACTCCTATCGTGTTAAATTTTTTGAATATTATTATTATATTCAACAATATATTAACATAAAAATCTGACTTAATTCGAGTAAGATTTTACGAATTTGTGACAAAAGTATTGAATTGAATCATTACTCATGGACTAGATCGATAATCTTGACGTCTCCTAAAGCAGACAATCAATAATTTAACATATAAAGATGAAAATATTATGAATAAATCTTTTCATAAACCTCTACTTCAATACCATCTGCATTTTTTTTATTTTCTATATATTTAAATCCTTGAGATTTCCAAAAAGATTTTGCTTGTTGGTTATTAATTAACACACCTAATCGTAAACCGTGAATATTTCTTTTTATAAGTAGTTCTTCAAATAATTTAAATGCGTTTGTTCCAAAACCATATCCGTGGTAATCATGATGGATCATTAAAAGACCTAGCCATGGGAAACCATCTTTAGGATTTAGCGCTAAAAAATCAATTAATCCTATGTAGGTTTCATCTAATTTAATAAAATAAGTTTCCGTTTGGTGTGAGGAAAAAAAATATTCCTTCATTAGTTCTTCTTTTGTTCGTGTTAAACGACCATTCTCCATTAAATTGTAATTTTGATTTGAATTTGTAATTTCTTCAATTACTTCAATTAAGTCTGTTGTAATTCTTTCAAATGTTATCACTTTTTTAGTCCTTTCATTGGTATATCAACTATTTGTTTGGAAATAGTAAGTTTGAGCAAATAAATAGAAAATGCTAATTCTCATATGGTATACTTTCTTTAAAATTATAACAAATTATGTCAATCTACATATTTTACTTATGTAGCTTGCGCAGTAGGAGGAAAAATAAATGGCAATTATTAATGCAACAAACGCAACGTTTGCAGAAGAAACAAAAGAAGGTGTAGTATTAGTTGATTTTTGGGCAACTTGGTGTGGTCCTTGTAAAATGATTGCTCCTGTATTAGAAGAATTAGCTTCTGAATACGGAGAAAAAGTTAAAATTGTTAAAGTTGATGTTGATGAAAACCAAGAAACAGCAGCTAAATTTGAAGTTATGAGCATTCCATCATTATTCGTTCTTAAAGACGGAGAAGTAGTTGAAAAAACTTTAGGTTTCAAACCTAAAGAAGCTTTAGAAGAATTAATTACGCCACATATTGGTTAATTATAATTTGTAAGAAATGCACTCATAATATGAGTGCATTTCTTTTTTTTGCATTTTTAACTAAAAAAAAGCTGGCTAGAACAATTTTAATAAAACCAATACCTTAAGCCAATGTAAATGTTTTCATTATAATTAGCAATATGATTAATGAGAGTAATGTTAAAAATTTCTAATGTAAATAAGATTGACTATTTTTCTGTCACGTTTTATATTTAATAAGCATTAATATTTAACATACATTAAATATTTATTTAGATTAATTTTTAAAGGAGGTTAACTTTCTTGAGTAACAAAAATGAGTACATTGAACGGATCCAGATTGCACTTCAAAGCACTATTCATAAAATGCAACCAAAAGTGACAGAAAGTATGAATAGTCATGGTGTAACAGCTACTCAATTTTTTGTTTTAATGTACTTACGAAAAAAAGAAAGCTGTAAAATATCTGAAATAGCAGAGATGATGGGTGTAAAACCAAGTGCGGTATCATTTATGATTGATCGACTTGAACATAATGACTTTGTATATAGAGAACATGATAAAAAGGACCGAAGAGTTGTAAATATTATGTTAACTGAGGAAGGTATTAAAAAATTAGAATCAGTGATAAAAGATCGGAAAGAAATTTTTGAAGGTTTCTTGTTTAACCTTTCTGACGATGAGTTATTACAATTTGCAAAGATTACTGAAAAGCTTGCAAATGCTGCAGCAGATTTATAGAAATTTTTACAAAATACTTTTTTGTATTAGTAATTATAAAAAGAAAAAAGATATGGAAGAGAGAAGGGAGAAATATATTTTGAGTACAAATACAAATACAGTTATTCAAAAAGAAGGCAATCGTAAACTATTGCTAATTGGTCTAATTATAGCAATGTTTTTCTCGGCTTTAGATGGAACGATTGTTGGTACTGCAATGCCTAAAATTGTTGGAGACCTTGGCGGTTTAAGTATGATGACTTGGCTTACAACAGCATACTTATTAACTTCAACTACTGTTGTGCCGATCGCAGGTAAATTAGCAGACTTATTAGGTCGCAGAAGTGTATATATTTCTGGTTTAGTTATTTTTATGGCAGCTTCTGCATTATGTGGTATTGCCCATAATATGACAGAATTAATTATTTACCGTGGTATTCAAGGTATCGGTGGCGGTGTAATGATGCCGATGGCGATGATTGTTATCGGGGATATATTTACTGGTAAAGAACGTGCGAAATTCCAAGGGGTTTTCGGTGGTATTTATGGTTTAGCTTCGGTAATCGGACCACAAATTGGTGGATGGATTGTTGACTCATTAAACTGGAAATGGGTATTCTACATTAATCTACCAGTAGGGATAATCGCAACAATTTTTATTGCATTAGGATTAAAAGGAAGAAAAAATACTGGACCAATCAATTTCGATATCGCTGGTATGGTGACTATGATTGTTGGTGTTGTAAGCTTACTTCTTGCTTTAAGTTTAGGTGGAGTTAAATATGATTGGAATTCATGGCAAATCATTAGTCTATTTGTTTTAGCAGTAGTAGGAATCGTCAGCTTCGTGATCGTGGAAAATAAAGCTAAAGAGCCGATTCTACCAATGCATTTATTCAAAAATAGGACTTTTGTAACATTAAACTTAATTGGTTTCTTTATGACAATAGCAATGTTTGGTGCAATTATGTTCGTACCATTCTTCATGCAAGGTATTGTTGGAGTAAGTGCAACACAATCAGGGACAATTATGACGCCAATGATGATTACTATGATTATTGCAAGTATTATCGGTGGTCAGGTTGTATTTAAAGTAGGTATTAAACCACAAATTATTACAGGTATGTTCGTAATTGCATTAGGTTTATACTTATTAACAACTTTAGATATGCATTCAAGTAAAACAATAGCAACAATCTTTATGGGAGTTATGGGTCTGGGTATTGGTTTAGTAATGCCGACAATTACACTAGCTCTTCAAGAAGTATTTGATAAGAAGGAATTAGGAATTGTAACATCTTCTAGCCAATTCTTCCGTTCAATCGGTGGGACTTTTGGTGCAACAGTTTTAGGTGCTGTAATGAACAGTAAATCAGGAACACTTCTAAACAATGATTTAGTTCCATTTTTAAATAAATTACCAGCACAAGCTGCACCATTAGTAGACAAATTTAAAGACATGATTAATACAAATCCACAATCTGTATTTACTATGTTATTTAATGCGGATGCTAAGAAGCTTATTCCTAAGCCAATTTTAGAAGGTATGTTACCGATCATTAAAACATCATTAATGGATTCATTACACCAAGTATTCTTCGTTGGTTTAGGATTCATCATAATTGGTGCAATCGTAACATTATTCCTAACACCGATTAAATTAACGAATAGAAAAGCTGGAGATAAAGAAGGTAATGAGAAAGAACAAGTAGAAGTGGAAACTGCGACTTCTTAATTTCAAGCTGTAATATAAGTAAAAACCATCCAAAATTATTTTGGATGGTTTTTACTTTAAATAACAATATGAAGAAAAAGAGAGGTCCTATAAAGGAACTTTTCAGGGACATCCTCTTAATTAGATAGCCATGGATACTTTTTCTTTTCTTTTTTTCATTTTTCGTTTATTACTCCACAAGATCCAAGATAAAGCTAATCCTGTTCCAGTAAGTATAAAAAGACCGATACCACTAATTAAACCGATTATGCCGGTATGTAAGCTTTTTACTGAAAATGCAGACTGCTCAGGTCTTTTTCCAAAGTTTTGAAATGGGGTTGGAGTATTATCACCACTTTGTCCATTTTGAAGAGCTGAGTTTTGATCGCTATTTTGAGATTGTTGGTTCCTATTAAACTGTCCACCCGATGGAAACTGACCTTGCATAGAAAATCTTCCTTTTTCTTCGCCACCTATATTGAAATACAGGATAATTCCTGTAGTAGATTCGATTAGTAGGAAAACCGAAACAATCACACCAATCCAAAAATGAACTACTCTAACTTTTTTCATCTTAACATTTCTCCTTTTCGTCTCTTGATGAAATTAAAGTTACAATAGAAAACTTAATTTTTACTTAATATCATTAAAGTATTTTCAGTTTTTAAATGTGGAGATTATAATATTAAGTGTACAATTGCACGAAAGAGGTGAGAGGAAATGGATAATCACTTAAAAGAAAAATTAGCGCTTCTACCTGATCAGCCTGGTTGCTATTTGATGAAAGATATTCAAGGGACGATCATTTACGTAGGAAAAGCTAAAGTTTTAAAAAATAGAGTTAGATCTTATTTCACAGGATCCCATGATGGTAAGACATATCGATTAGTTCAAGAGATAACTGATTTTGAATATATTGTTACTTCTTCAAATATGGAAGCTTTAATTCTAGAGATGAATTTAATTAAGAAATATGATCCGAAATATAACATCATGTTGAAGGATGATAAATCATACCCCTTTATTAAAATAACTGCTGAAAAACATCCTCGCTTATTGATTACGCGAAATGTAAAAAAAGATAAAGGAAAGTATTTTGGACCATTTCCTAATGCTACAGCCGCTAATGAAACAAAAAAATTATTAGATCGTCTATATCCATTACGAAAATGTTCTTCATTACCTGATAAAGTTTGTTTATATTATCATATTGGTCAGTGTCTTGCGCCTTGTGTAAAAGAAGTAACTGATCATCAAAATCAGGAAATAGTTAATGAAATTGCCCGTTTTCTAAACGGTGGTGAAGACCAAATACGAAAAGAATTAGAGGCAAAAATGCTTGCTGCATCTGAACAATTAGATTTCGAGCGCGCGAAAGAGTACCGAGACCAAATTGTATCTATTGAAGCGACTATGGAAAAGCAGAAAATGATGAGTAGTGATTTAGTTGATCGAGATGTATTTGGATATGCGGTTGATAAGGGATGGATGTGTGTTCAAGTATTCTTTGTTCGAAGAGGAAAATTAATTGAAAGAGATGTATCATATTTTCCAATTTACGATGAACCAGAAGAAGAGTTCCTTTCATTTATTGGGCAATTTTATGAAAAACCACACAATATAAAACCAAAAGAAATTTTTGTACCAGATAAAGTAGATACTGAAATTTTAAAAGGTTTACTAAAAATTCCTGTATTCCAACCAAAAAGAGGCCAAAAAAAGGAACTCGTAGTATTAGCAAATAAAAATGCCAAAATAGGACTCGGTGAGAAATTTAAATTAATTGAGCGAGATGAAGAAAGAACAGTTAAAGCAATTGAAAAACTAGGGGATAGTTTAAATATTGAAACGCCATATCGAATTGAAGCATTTGATAATTCAAATATTCAAGGAACAAATCCTGTTTCAGCTATGGTTGTCTTTATAGACGGAAAACCTTCAAAAAAAGATTACCGCAAATATAAAATCAAAACTGTTGTAGGACCTGATGATTACGATTCAATGCGTGAGGTCGTACGTAGAAGATATTCGAGAGCATTAAAAGAGAATTTACCTTTACCAAATTTAATAATTGTGGATGGTGGGAAAGGTCATCTATCTGCAGTTGAAGATGTACTCCAAAATGAGTTAGGTTTATTCATCCCAACAGCTGGACTTGTTAAAGATGAGAAACATCGCACTTCAGAGTTATTAATAGGACAACCACCTCAAATTGTTCAACTCGGTAGACAAAGCCAAGAATTCTTTTTATTGCAAAGAATTCAAGACGAGGTACACAGATTTGCGATTGAATTCTATCGCCAGCTTCATAGTAAATCAATGGTTCAATCTGCTTTAGATGGCATAGCAGGTGTTGGTGGAACAAGAAAAAAAGCCCTTCTAAAACATTTTGGATCAGTCAAAAAAATAAAAGAGGCATCAATTGATGAGTTAATAGCCGCTAAAATGCCAAAAAATGTTGCAGAAGAAATTTATCAGCATTTCCATAAAGAGTGACATAGTTACCAAAAGTTTTATCTTGACACTATTTTCAAAATAATTTATATTTTAGTTAAAATTAAATGATTTTCTCTCGTAATAGAGGTGCAAAACTTAAAAGTATGCTGTCATAGACGTGTGGCGTTGTAATGGACAGTTGAAAGGAAGTTTTGCCGAAATAAAATGAATCCACAATTCATTTTGTTGGGACTGCATTTAAGAAATGTAGTACTGTCGCATAATAATTATGCGGGGAGCTATTGAAGAGATGTTGATGATTTGTCTATTTTATTTTATTAAATTAGGCGCGTGAACATTGCTTCACGCGCTTTTTTGTATTCTTTTTTAAGTAAAAAGTGAGGATGAGAAAAATGGGAATTATTGTTCAGAAATTCGGTGGTACTTCAGTAGGCTCAATTGAACGAATTCAGCATGTTGCTGAAACAGTAACCAAATCATATAAAGAAGGAAACCAGGTAGTTACAGTTGTATCTGCGATGGGACATCATACAGACGAACTAGTTAGTTTAGCAGCTCAAATTAGTCCGCAAAACAGTAAACGTGAATTAGATATGTTACTTACTACAGGGGAACAAGTTTCGATTTCGCTACTAGCTATGGCAATTCAAGCAAAAGGTTTTAAAGCTATTTCTCTAACTGGTTGGCAAGCAGGAATTGTAACTGAATCTGTCCATGGAAATGCGCGTATAGAAACCATTCATACTGATCGAATTCAACAATTACTTGATGAAGGATATATCGTAATTGTTGCTGGTTTTCAAGGTTTAAGTGATATCAATGAAATTACGACATTAGGTCGTGGTGGTTCAGATACAACAGCTGTTGCATTGGCAGCTGCTTTAAATGCAGAGCGTTGTGATATTTATACCGACGTATTAGGTGTTTATACTACGGATCCTAGAGTTGAACCAAATGCATCTAAACTAAGCCATGTCTCTTATGATGAAATGCTAGAGCTTGCAGCTTTAGGAGCAGCGGTTTTACATCCAAGAGCAGTAGAATTCGCAAAAAATTATAATTTAATTATTCAAGTTCGTTCAAGTCAACATGATGAAATCGGTACATTTATTGGGGAGGAAACACAAATGGAACAACAATCAGTCGTAAGAGGAATCGCATTCGAATCTAATGTAACAAGGATGACTTTAAATGGTTTAGATAACCATGTTGATTTATTACCTAAAATCTTTACTTTACTAGCAAGTGAAGGTATTGATGTTGATATTATTATCCAAAGCGTAACATCAGATAATTTAGTAAATCTTTCATTCTCGATCAAATCTGAAAATATGATGGAAGCTATAACGGTTCTAGAATCAAAGAAAGAATTTTTAGGTTACCGCTCATTTGATTTTGAAAGTGAACTAGCTAAAGTTTCAATTGTAGGTAGTGGAATGGTTTCAAATCCAGGTGTTGCTGCAAAAATGTTTAAATTTTTAGCTGAAAGTGAAATCCCTGTAAAAATGGTAAGTACTTCTGAAATTAAAGTATCAACAGTTGTACCAAAATCAAAATTACAAGAAGCAGTTCACGCTCTTCATAAAGGATATGAATTAGATCGTATTAATGAGGAAGTAGTAGTAGAAAACTAAATATTAAAAATAAACCCTTTTGGCGTACAAATTCTTATATATATATAGGCTTTGAACTATTGATTTTATTAATATTCATCACGTTCAGACATACCAAGCCGTATAGTATAGAGATAGCGCTTAAAAGGGTTTTTTATTCGTTAAGCGAATAAAGTATATAAAGATTCTGTAAATTTAATAGAAGTAAGGCGAACGGCCAAATGGTAAATAAAAGAAGGAGGTATTAATAATGGGGCATAATATACTTGCCTACGGATATGGAGAAATTGTGCTACAGTTCGTTCTATTAATACTCGCCATTTTGTTTTTTGTTTCGATTTGTTTATTCTTGTTAAATTCTATTATTAAAGGAGTTAAAAGAAACAAGAATTTTGAGGGAATTAGAAGGCAGGATCCAAGTAAGGAAAGGAAAGAGAAGGGGTAAGGATGTTTTAACTGACCTTTTTCTTAAATTAAAAATTTAGACTGAATGATTTATTTGTAAATACTCATTGTTGTACCTGTATTTGAACTTATATTTCAATATTTCAAAAGAAAAAAAGAAAACACCACAAGGGACCTAAATTCCTTGTGGTATTTTTCTTGCTATCTTCTTGTGATTGGATCCTTTAAATCCCATTTTACTTGAAACTTTACTTTGTCGCCTCTTTTGCTATGCTCTTCATACGTTTCAGCAATAACATCGATTTGTTGTTCAATTTGCATCGCTAGAAAACCAGCTTCTAATTGGTAAGACACGTTCTTTTTTTGTTGATTTCTGTATGTAATTAATTCAGAAGATAATGTTAAATGAACTTCTTGCTTCTTTTCTTCTTCAACAGTAAGAGTACCCCAACCAGCTTGATCAAAAAACTCTATAATTTCTTCAAAGGTTGCTAAAGGATATTTTCTGGCAATCATTTTACCCGCCCAATATAAAATATCATTTTGCTCTTTTCCTAATAAATCATTCAATAGATCGTTACGTATTAGCTCATAGCCAAAACCAGAAATATTTCCTGGAATATTTAAATTTTCAATGCCGTTCGTCATGGTCGGATAACTCTCCCTTTCCTAAAAAACATGTTTTTATTATATACAATATTTAATAGTAAAAACAATAATTCGACATATGTAGATTACAAGGATTACCAAACTAAATGAGAAGTTTTTTCAGTAAAGAAAAATGTACGCGTTTTCTTGACCTGCTATATTATCAGGAGTAAAATGGGTTGTAGATAAATGTCATAAAAATTTCGACTTTTTATGCGTATTGCTTAATTATTCTATTTTATTAGAATAATAGAGGAATTAAATTTTCATGTGCACAAACTAAAGGGGGCAGGGGTTTACATGAGCAACAAGAATGGAAGGGAGTTTTTCTTCAGAAAACTTCATTCATTGCTAGGAGTTATTCCAGTTGGAATCTTTTTAACACAGCACTTAGTTGTCAATCATTTTGCGACAAACGGAGCGCAATCGTTCAACAAAGCTGCTGAATTTATGGCGAATTTACCATTCCGCTATTTTTTAGAGGTTTTTGTCATTTTCTTACCAATTTTATACCATGCAATTTACGGATTATACATTGCGTTCACAGGAACTAGCAATGTTAAAAATTATGGATACTTACGTAACTGGTTATATTTATTCCAACGTATATCTGGTGTAATAACTTTAATTTTTATTACATGGCACGTGTGGCAAACACGTATTGCTGCTCAAATGGGAGCAACGGTTGATTATAATATGATGGCTGATATTTTCCAATCGAAATTTATGTTAGTTTTCTATATAGTAGGTGTAATTTCAACAATTTTCCACTTTGCTAATGGATTATGGTCATTCTTTGTATCATGGGGAATTACTGTAACACCTAGATCACAACGTATTTCAACATATGTTACATTAGGTGTTTTCGTTGTATTATCATTCGTTGGATTAACTGCTATCTTTGCATTCATTGATCCACAACTAGCGTACAAGTAAGGAGAGAGAATCATGAGTGGTAAAATAATTATCGTCGGTGGCGGATTAGCTGGTCTTATGGCAACAATTAAAGCCGCTGAAGCTGGCACAAAAGTAGATTTATTCTCATTAGTTCCTGTAAAGCGATCACATTCAGTATGTGCTCAAGGTGGAATTAATGGTGCGGTTAATACAAAAGGTGAAGGTGACTCTCCTTGGGAGCACTTTGATGATACGATTTATGGTGGAGATTTCTTAGCAAACCAACCACCAGTAAAGGCAATGGCAGAAGCAGCACCTGGCATCATTCATATGATGGACCGCATGGGTGTAATGTTCAACCGTACGCCTGAAGGATTATTAGACTTCCGTCGTTTCGGTGGAACGCAACATCACCGTACAGCATTTGCTGGTGCTACGACTGGTCAACAATTATTATACGCATTAGATGAGCAAGTTCGTCGTTACGAATCTGAAGGTCTAGTTCAAAAGTATGAAGGCTGGGAATTTTTAAGAGTTGTTGTTGATGATGAAGGAGTATGTCGTGGTATCGTTGGACAAAACTTAACATCAATGGAAATCGTAAGTTTCCCTGCAGATGCTGTAATTATGGCATCTGGTGGCCCTGGTATTATCTTTGGTAAAACTACAAATTCAATTATCAACACTGGTTCAGCTGCTGCAGCTGTATATCGTCAAGGTGCAGTTTATTCAAATGGTGAATTTATTCAAATCCATCCAACTGCAATTCCTGGAGATGATAAAAACCGTTTAATGAGTGAAAGTGCTCGTGGTGAAGGTGGACGAGTTTGGACGTATAAAGATGGTAAACCATGGTATTTCTTAGAAGAGAAATATCCTGCATATGGAAATCTTGTACCAAGGGATATTGCTACACGTGAGATTTTCTCTGTATGTGTTGACCACAAGCTCGGTATCAATGGTGAAAACATGGTTTATTTAGATCTTTCACATAAAGATCCACATGAACTTGATGTAAAACTTGGTGGAATCATCGAGATTTATGAGAAATTTACAGGTGATGATCCGAAAAAAGTTCCAATGAAGATTTTCCCAGCAGTTCACTATTCAATGGGTGGATTATGGGTTGACTATGACCAAATGACGACAATTCCTGGTTTATTTGCTGCTGGTGAGTGTGATTACTCAATGCACGGAGCTAACCGTTTAGGAGCTAACTCATTACTTTCTGCTATTTATGGTGGAATGGTTGCTGGACCAAATGCTGTAAGATACGTAAATGGTTTAGCTAAATCTTCAGATGATGTTTCAACTTCTGTATTTGAATCAAATGCAAATGAAGAAAAAGAAAAAATGAATCGTATTTATAAAATGGACGGTAAAGAAAATGCATACCTTCTTCATAAAGAGCTTGGAGAATGGATGACTGACAACGTTACTGTAGTTCGATTCAATGATCGCTTATTAAAAACTGATGAAAAAATTCAAGAGCTTTATGAGCGCTATCAAAACATTAATATTAATGATACAGCTAAATGGAGTAACCAAGGTGCTTCATTTACTCGTCAACTTGAAAACATGCTTCACCTATCACGTGTTATCACATTAGGTGCATATAACCGTAATGAAAGCCGTGGAGCTCACTATAAACCTGAATTCCCAGACCGTAATGATGAGGAATTCTTAAAAACTACAATGGCCAAATTTGATGAGAAATCAAATTCACCATTATTCCATTACGAAGATGTTGATACTTCATTAATCGAGCCAAGAAAACGAGATTATTCTAAGAAGAAGGAGGACAAAGCAAATGCATAATGGAACAATGACTGCTGAAAAGACAATTACTGTAATTGTTAAACGTCAAGATTCACCAAATACTGCGCCATATGAAGAAACATTTACTGTCCCTTATCGTCCGAATATGAATGTAATCTCGGCGTTAATGGAAATTCGTAAAAATCCAGTTAATTCAAATGGAAAAGAAACGACTGCAATTTCTTGGGACATGAACTGTCTTGAAGAAGTTTGTGGAGCGTGTTCAATGGTTATCAACGGTAAACCAAGACAATCATGTTCTGCGCTTATTGATAAATTGGAACAACCAATTCGTCTTGAGCCAATGAGCACATTCCCTGTAGTACGTGACTTACAAGTTGATCGTAGCCGTATGTTCGATTCTTTAAAACGCGTTAAAGCATGGATTCCAATTGATGGAACGCATGACTTAGGTCCTGGACCAAGAATGCCTGAAAGAAAACGTCAATGGGCTTATGAATTATCAAAATGTATGACTTGTGGTGTATGTTTAGAAGCTTGTCCAAACGTTAATAGTAAATCTAACTTTATTGGACCTGCACCACTTTCACAAGTACGTTTATTTAATGCTCATCCAACTGGAGAAATGAATAAGGAAGAACGTCTACATGCAATTATGGGAGACGGTGGACTATCAAACTGTGGTAACTCACAAAACTGTGTACAATCTTGTCCAAAAGGTATTCCTTTAACAACTTCAATTGCAGCATTAAACCGTGCAACTACAATCCAATCTTTCAAAGACTTCTTTGGAAGCGACGAAATTTAATAAACATAAAAGCATGTTCCTTAGGGACATGCTTTTTCTTTTTTAGTTGAAGATTAGTTTTTAAAGTAAATATCATAAATGGTAATAATTTATTTGAAATAAATGTGTTAATGTATAATTAGGAAAAATATACCGAAAAGGAGATTCTTATATGAGAAAAATTTCTTTAGGTGAGATTGATAATAGAATCGAAGAAAACCTTAACAAAGTGAATTTCAAAATTTTACAATCTAGTCAAAGTGGACGGAAAAGTAGAACTAGGATACGTAGTGTAGGTGAGAAAGAAGCTTTGAATCAACTAAGTATAATCGAATGGAAAAAAGCGGTCAGTTTAGGGAAAATAAAAAAAATCGGTGAAAGGAAACTATTTTATGATTACAATTGATGAAATAAAAGAAATCATGTCTACTATTAAAGATTTACCTAAATTTGAAAAAATGATAGAATTTACATCAGTTATTACTCAGTATTTCAATACAACAAAAATCAAACCAATTGTAGTTGGTGGGTTAAGTGTTGAGATTTATACACGTAGTCATTATACTACAAGCGATATTGACTTGGTGACAGATGGTTATCATGAGTTTGATAAACTTTTAACACAACTTGAATTTAAAAAAGTGTCGAAGGAATGGTATCACGAAGATTTAGGTTTAGCTATAGAAATCCCCTCAAACTTTTTAGAGGGTAGTTATGATAAGGTTTATGAAATTTCATTAAAGAGTGGTAGAACAATCTATGTAATCGGGATTGAGGATATCATAATTCACCGCCTGGAATCAGCTTGCATCCATCCAAATCCAGAAAATTACGAGGATTACGAATGGGCATATCGTATGTTTTTAATACATTCTCAAGAAATCGATAAAGAATATATTTTGAAATACGCTGAAGAAACAAGGACTGATCTATACATTAAAAAATGGTATAAGGAATTATAATCAATTAAAAATATTAGTCAATAAGGACGATCCTTATTGACTTTTTTCTTTTAAATTTAGAATTAGGAATAAGTTTTTCTGTTAATAATAATATGTAGTAAAAATGTATTAGGATGATAATATGAGAAAGATAACCTTAGATGAAATAAATAAACGCATTGAAGAAAATAAGATAAATGTAGAATCAACTGTTTTTAATAATAGAACAGAAAATTACAAAAGAGCAACAAAAACAAGAAGTGCAGGTGAACGTTTTGCATTAGATAAATTAGCTGTTGCTGAATGGAATAAGGCGATTCAATTTGGAAAGATAAAAAGACTAGGACCCAATAAATTATATTTTGAATACTAACTGTTTTTATGTTTAGCCAAATGGAAATATTTGAGTGCTCTATTTTTCAATATGACTATGGTATAATTCAACACATTATTAAAGCATGTTCTTTAGGGGCATGCTTTTTCTTTTTATAATTAAATAAATATCTTCTAATAAACTCCACTTTTAAATCATATCAATAGTAAAGGCAGCACAAAGGGAAATGTCTTACTTCACTAACTGCTCGAACGGAGGTAGACTTGTATGCAACAGTTTGAAGTGACATTTGAGACGAAATGCTATGAAAAAGATTGGGAAATACTTTTAAAGACAGATCGGATCGAAAAAATGATTGAGTTTAATCTATTTCAATTTAAAGAAAAAATTTTATATATCAATAACGTACAAGATGTAAGGGAAGTCAGTCGTCATGCAGACAAACTTGTCGCAAGGGATGTTTTATCGTCATATGTAATAGTTGATGATTATTCAAAGGAAGCTCTTAATTATTTTGAAGTTACTAAGGAGAGCTTCAAAGGTGGTTATTACTATTCAATCTCAGAACTGGTTAGTATTTATCTTTGTAATACTGAGTATTTACTTCATTTTTCTAGTGATTCTATATTAGAAAAGCCTTTTAATTGGATTGATTTATCAATACTAAAACTTCAAGAAGATGAAAGAATCAAAGTAGCAAATCCAGTATGGAATGGAAATATTTTTGAGGCAAAACAAGAATCAAACGATGAGGATAAAAACTTTTATATTGGTTTTGGATTTTCAGATCAATGTTACTTAATCAGAACAAATGATTTTAAAAATAAGATCTATAATGAAAAAAATCCTATATCTGAAAGATACCCAATATATGGGGGAGAACTTTTTGAAAAACGTGTAGATGCTTGGATGCGAAATAACCATTTTAAAAGAATCACATTCAAACATGGAAATTATATTCATCAAAATTATTGAATGTTGAGGATGTTTTTTAATAATTAAACAGGGTTAGGTTAAAGAAAGAGAAAAAATTAAACAATTCTCTAATGACACCTTTTATTACTCTTTTTTCCTTCTTCCTGTCCTTTTTGAAACTGAATGAATATTCATTCTTTAAAGGAATTGATGATATAATATAGACAGTAAGGGGGCAAATTCGATGGGGAAAATGAATTATGTAGCTAATATACAGGAGTGGCAATCTGAGTTTTCATTTAAGATAACGATTAAAGTTCGATTTAGTGAAACGGACATGTTTGGACATATGAATAATACAGTTCCATTTGTTTATTTTGAAGAAGCACGTATTGAGTATTTAAAACATTTAGGGCTTATGCAAGAATGGACGGCAAATCATAGTGAATTAATTCCAGTTGTTGCTGATTTACAATGTGATTACTTACGACAAGTATTTTTTAACGAAATCATTGATGTGTACGTAAAAATTGCAAAAGTAGGAAATTCATCAATCGATTTACACTATATGGGAATTAATCCTCAAAATGAAATTTGCTTTACTGGCCGAAATTCATTAGTAAATATAAATCGCAATACAGGGCGTAGTGAACAATGGAAAAATGAATGGAAAGAAAAATTATTAAATGAAATAAAGAATTCGGTAGTTAGTGTTTAAAACAAGTAATGTTGTCACATACTGAATAAAGATTGAATAAAATGATAAAGCAATTAAATTTATCTTAAGATGAGTACTTGAAGAATTCAATGACATTCTATATAATACTTTTATACGAATAATGAAAAGCAAAGATCAAGGACACGAGCGTTCAAGACGATAGTAAGAGAGGAATTCATTTGGTGCGAGAATTCTCTATACGTTGAATGACTTACCACCTTGTAGCTATAGTGGGGAACGTAATTTTTTTACAAGTAACTACTATCGGTGTAGACCGTTAAAACGTTGAGATTTTGTATACTTAATTTTGTGTACATTAAATTAGGGTGGAACCACGAGCACATTCGTCCCTACGAGTGTGCTCTTTTTTTATTGTCAAAATTAATTTGAAAAAGGAGTGAACTTAAATGATTTCAATTAAATTACCAGATGGATCAATTCGCGAGGTGGAACAAAATACAACAGTTGAAGATTTCGCGGGTTCAATCTCCATTAGCTTAAAGAAAAAAGCGCTTGGTGGAAAAATTAATGGTAAATTAGTGGATTTAAATACACCTATTACTGAAGATTGTGAAGTTCAAATAATTACTCAAGATGATCAAGATGGATTAGAAATGATGCGTCATAGTTCAGCACATATTCTAGCTCAAGCAGTAAAACGTCTTTATAAAGGCGAAAAAGCTGCATTTGGTGTTGGACCAGTAACTGCTGACGGTTTCTATTATGATATTGATCTTCCTGTTTCAATTAAAGTAGAAGACCTACCTAAAATTGAAAAAGAAATGGAAAAAATTATTAAAGAAAACTTACCGATTACTCGTTCAGAGGTTAGTCGTGAAGAGGCAATTAAATTCTTCACTGAATTAGACGATGAGTTTAAACTAGAATTAATCCGTGATTTACCAGAAGATGCAGTTATTTCAATGTATACTCAAGGTGAATTCGTAGACCTTTGCCGTGGACCACATGTTCCTACAACTGGTCGTGTAAAAGCGATTAAATTATTATCAGTTGCTGGAGCATATTGGAGAGGCGATGCGAATAATAAAATGCTTCAACGTGTTTATGGTACTGCTTTCCCAAGTAAGAAGGAATTAGAAGAGCATTTATTCTTATTAGAAGAAGCTAAAAAACGTGATCACCGTAAATTAGGTAAAGAGCTTGAATTATTCATGTTCTCTGAAGAAGCACCTGGTATGCCATTCTTCTTACCAAAAGGCACTATTATCCGTAATGAATTAGAACAATATGAGCGCGGATTACAAACTTCAAAAGATTACAAAGAAGTTCGTACACCGTTCATTATGAATCAAAGATTATGGGAGCAATCAGGTCACTGGCATCACTACCATGAAAACATGTACTTTACTGAGGTTGATGAAACAAAATTCGCATTAAAACCGATGAACTGTCCGGGTCATATGTTAGTTTATAAAAATAAACTACATTCATACCGTGATCTACCGGTTCGTATGTGTGAAAATGGTCAAGTTCACCGTCATGAATATTCTGGTGCCTTAAATGGAATGATGCGTGTTCGTACTTTTACTCAAGATGATGCACATATCTTCTGTCGTCCAGACCAAATTGAAGGCGAAATTATTGAAGTAATTAACTTAATTAAAGAAATTTATGGCGTATTCGGATTCACTTACAAAGTAGAATTATCAACTCGTCCAGAAGATTCAATGGGTTCTGAAGAGTTATGGAACTCAGCAGAGCAGGCATTAGAAAATGTTCTAAAATCTGAGAACTTAGACTTTAAATTAAACCCAGGCGATGGTGCATTCTATGGTCCGAAAATCGATTTCCATATTCAAGATGCATTAAAACGTAGCTGGCAATGTGCTACAATTCAATTAGATTTCCAAATGCCTGAGAAATTTGATTTAACTTATGTTAATGAAGATAACCAAAAAGAACGTCCAGTTGTTATCCACCGTGCAATTTATGGTTCAATTGACCGTTTCTTAGGAATCTTAACTGAACATTTTGCTGGAGCTTTCCCATTATGGTTAGCACCAGTTCAAGTAGCAGTATTACCAATTTCAAGTGTTCACAATGAATATGCACAAAAACTTGCTGATCAATTAAAAGCTGCAGGAATCCGTGTTGAAGCTGATTTACGTGGCGAAAAAATTGGATATAAAATCCGTGAAGCACAACTTCAAAAATTACCTTATATGTTAGTAGTTGGTGATCAAGAGGTTGAAAATAATACTGTAGCTATTCGTAAACGTGGCGAAGGTGACATTGGTACTCAACCATTCGATAGCTTCTTAGAAATGATCAAACAACAAAAATTAGAAAAAGTTCTATTTTAATTTTAAAAATCCTCTATTTTTATAATAGAGGATTTTTTTTACTTAACCGATATAATTAAAAACGATTGTTTTCTAGTAGAAAGTGATTGCCTTTATTTTCTGGGAAATATGACGAAATTTGCAAAAAAACAGACTTCATAAGCAATTTTTTATAGGATAAATCTTAGGAAATAGCGAACTTATATGAAGGATGTCTTTTCAGTTATTTAGTCTTAATAAAATACATAGTTATGATAAGAGGTGATGCAGTTGGATAATCAGAATCAAGATCTTCAAAAAAAGGTAGAAATGCTTGAAGAAGAAGTCAGAGAAATGAAGAAACAAATTGAATTTCTCTTAATAACGAAAGAAACTTCAAACGAGATTAAACAAATAAGTCAAACTAAAGTTATTAATGCTAAACCACAAAAAACAGTTAGTAGACAGGTAAAAGTAACTGTTGAAAATGAAAAGATTGATTATGAAGCACTTATTTTCCAAAAGTGGTTACCTAGATTTTTTATATTTATTTTCATTCTTGGCGTAATGTGGGGATTTAAAGCGGCATCAGATTATGGGGTATTAAACAAGTATGCAAAAGTAGGAATTGGATTTGTTATAGCCATTGCTTTATTCTGGTACGGTAATCGTCAAATGAAAGCTAAGCGGTCAACACTTGGCCAATCGTTAATTGGTGGCGTGTTACCCGTATTATTTTTAACTACATTTGCCATGCATCATTTATATCACATGGTTGGGTCAACGATTGCATTTACCCTTTTAATTATTTGGGTATGTATTGGTTTTTATTCTATGAATAGATACAAATCAGAAGTTATTGGATTAATAAGTATAGTAGGAGCCGTTTTTGTCCCTTTCCTAGTCAAAAGTAATTCGCCAAACTATTTATTTTTCTCTATCTATGAAACAGTGATTTACTTATGCTTTATGTTTTATGCAGCATTTAAGAAATATAAATTCATCTATCTTTCGTCTGCAATATTATTGCACTTATCATATTTAATTGTTGCTTTAGTCAATTTTAATACGAATGGAATTAAATATTTCGCACTAAGTATTATCGTTCAACATATTAGTTTGCTAGCTATATTGATCAAATCTAAGCTTACTATTAAAAAGCAAGTATTAATTCTTCACACTAGTTTTATTTTAACAATTGGTTGGATTTTTAGTGCATTTGAAGATCAGACTAGAACAATGATTTTAATCTTTTTATGTGTAGGATATTTATTACTGACCTTTTATTATAAAAAGAAATCGGATTTTTTCTTTGGATTTTCGACTAATTTTTTATTAGCCATTTCATTCCTTTGTTTGGATAGTGTTTCAGAAAACTTACTATGTACTGTATTAATAATTCAAGCGGTATCATCTTATTTATTTTATTTAAGATATCGAGATCTACTGAAATTAATTATAGCTGCCCTTACATTTATTCCTGTAGGGATATCCATTTTATCAGTTGGAATAGATTCTTTTTGGTCTTTTGAAACGATGAATTGGCTAATGTTAATTCTAGCACTCATTACGATTGCAATTTTGGTATATAAAAATGAAGATGAAAAACAATTTATCTTATTAAGCAGTTCTTTATTAATTACAGTTATATTGATTGCCTTTATAACACAAATTGTTCAAATACTTGCTGTAGATCAATCTGATAATATGATTCGATTATTAATTAATATAAGTTGGATCTTGCTTTCAATTTTAGCTATGATACTTGGCAACATTAAGAAGTTTAAAGTTTGGACATATACTGGGATCGGTTTATTATTACTGACACTAGGAAAACTTGTGTTAATAGATTTACCAAATATTACACTGATGGTTAGAGCTGGATTATTTATACTGCTTGGCTTGATTGGATTAGTAATTTCGAGAATATTTTTTAAGGGAAGCAGTAGTCAAAAAAACTATAAAATTTAGTATACAGGAGTCAGTTAATGCTAATCACTGAAACTAAAAACTTACTATTAATGACTTTTACAGCAGAAGCGATGGTTTCTGTTTTAAGTGGAAATAAAGAGTTAGAATTTGAAAATCAATTTTATAGATTCGCTCATGGGTGGCCAATTCTCGTATATAAAGATCTTTTCCCTTATAAGATCTCTCGTTTTCAAACGCATCCTACTGAAGAAAAATATGAAGGGATTATTATTCATAAAAAAGATCGAGTAATTATTGGGGACATGGGATTTAAAGGTGGCCCTGATGAAACTGGTATGATGGAATTAGGTTATAGTATTGCACCTAGTTATCAAGGTAAGGGCTATGCAACTGAAATGGGTAGGGCTTTTTGTGAGTGGGGATTAAAGCAAAATCATGTTACAAGAATAACTGCTATTTGTTCCATTTATAATCATGCCTCTATTAAAGTTTTAGAGAAAATTGGCATGATAAAAGTAAAAGAAGAAATTGAAAAATATTATTGGATATTAGATAAAAAATAAATTAGCGATTTTCATTTATTAGAATGATCAATTTTTCTAGAAGAAGGTGGGCTTATTCTAACAACAAGAAATCCAACTATCATCTTTATGGTCATAACTAAACGAGAATTTGGTCGATTCTTTTTGTACGATCTTATGATAAGTAGCTTAGTATATGGCACTCTAAAAAAATACTACTCAAGTGACCTAATCGCTATTTTTGGTAGCTTTACAATACCAACAATTTTAAAAAAAGTGGCTGTATTATTAGAACAGAAATGAAAAAAGATGCTCTTAATAGAGCATCTTTTTTAAGTATTAGCCTTGATGTACAGGGCTTTTAGGTTCAGTGTCTAAATTCATTGCTGGTCCGAAGAATTCATAATGAATTTGTGTATCATTAATACCCAATTCTTTCAAACTTGTTATAATAGCTTTTAAAAATGGAGCTGGTCCACATACGTAATAATCTGCATTGTCTGATTTAACATTGTTATTTAACCATTCTGCATCAATATAACCTTGCTTTTTAAAGTTGTTATTTTGAACATCTTCCTCAGAAGGATTTTCATAAACAAATGATAAATTGTAATATGTTAATTGCTCTTTTAATTGGTTTAGTTCATTTTCAAATGCTTGTAATTTACCATTTCTTGAAGCGCTTATGAAGCTGACTTGACGTTTTGGTTGATTGCTTGCAATTGATTTAGCCATGCTAATTAATGGTGTAATTCCAACACCACCACTTAAGAAAACAACATCTGAATCAATTTCAGTATTTAAAGTAAATTCACCTGCTGGAGCAGTAATTTCTAATGTATCACCAACATTTACTTGATTGTGCAGGTAGTTTGAGAATTTCCCAAGTGGTTGGTTTTCTTCAGCTTCTCTTTTTACTGAAATTCTAAAGTAATTTTTACCTGGTGCATCAGATAAACTATATTGTCTGTTTGATAAATATTCTTCACCAGGAATTTGTGAACGAACAGTTATATATTGACCAGGTAAGAAAGTAGGAACTGAAGAACCATCTTTAGGAACTAAGTAGAAAGATGTTATTACATCGCTTTCTTCAACTTTTTCGATCACTTTAAACTCTTTAAATTCAGACCAACCGCCTTCTTGAGAAGAGGCTTCTTCATACATTTCTTTTTCGATATCGATAAATGCTTGTGCAATAACTCCATATGCTTCCGCCCAAGCACCTAGTATTTCATCAGTTGCAGCATCACCAAGAACTTCTTTAATTGCCCCTAGTAGATGTTGCCCTACGACTGGATAGTGCTCTGGTTTAACTTGAAGACTGCGGTGCTTTTGCGCAATTTGTTTTACAACAGGAATAATTGTTGCTAATTTATCAATGTTCTGTGCAGCAGCTAAAACAGTATTTGCAAGAGCAGTTTGTTGTCTACCTTGTTGTTGGTTTGTATGATTAAATACATTTAATAGTTCAGGATGATTAGTAAATAAATTTTTATAGAATACTTTAGTGATTTCTGTACCCTTTACTTCTAAGACTGGAACTGTTGACTTAATAATATCAATTGTTTTTTGAGATAGCATGAAAAATCCCCCTAATCACGATTTAAAGTAGTATTGTAAATGCATCTTTATCTTAGACCTAGGATTTGTTTAAAGCAATATATAAAATACATCTTTTGTGAATTTTTTCGCAAAAATACATAAAAGTTTAAAAAAAGTTCACAATTATGCTATGATTAATCTTAAATAAAACAGTGAGGACAAGTTATGCGTTTAACAACTTATTCGGATTACTCTCTTCGTGTACTAATATTTCTAAGCTCTGAGCCACGTGAAAAATTAGTTAATATTAAGGACATCGCTGAAGCTTATGATATTTCTAAAAATCATTTAATGAAAATAATTTATAATTTAGGAAAGATGGGTTACATCGAAACGATCCGTGGCAGAAACGGTGGAATCCGTTTAGCTAAATTGCCAACAGAAATAAATATCGGCGAAATAATTCGTAAAACTGAAGAAGACTTTAATATTGTAGAATGTTTTGAACACGGTAATACTTGTGTTATTACACCTGTTTGTTCTTTAAAACATATATTTAATAATGCATTAGAACAATTTTTACAAGTTTTAGATCAATACACATTAGATGATATTGTAAAAAATAATGCAATGCTTAAAGATTATTTTGCAAGTAATAAAAAAGAATAAATTTTATGAAATAGAAGAGCGTTCGCAATTTAAAAACACAAAAACCAACAAAGGTTTACTTTGTTGGTTTTCTTCATTTAATGTCGTCTATTGACCTTTATAGTTTAATATACTTTACGTTTTCCATCGGTTCCTGGAATAAAGATGAAGCTATTTTACTAAAAATGGTTGGATCCCCAGTTGTAAAAAATTCATGGGAAGTGATTTCAGAGTTAGATAATATATTTTGTTGATCCAAAATTGCACTTACTTCTAAAGCCGTTTCATCTCCAGAGCTGATAAGTTGGATTGATGGACCCATCACTTTTTGGATGATTGGACTTAATAATGGGTAATGTGTGCAACCAAGTATTAGGGTATCAATATTTGAATCAATAAGCGGTGAAAGAGTATGTTTAACAATCTCAAATATTTCAGGTTTATTGTAGTCTCCATTTTCAACAATTCCGGCAAACTCTGGGCATGCTAAACCTTCAATTATAACTTTTTCATTAATCCGCTTTAGTGCAGAATGATATGCTTTACTATTAATAGTAGCATTCGTTCCTATGACACCGATTTGGTCATTTTGGGTTAATTTTATTGCTGCTCTAGCACCTGGGCGGACAACTCCAATGACTGGGATTTGAAGTTTTTCTCGCATTTCATTTAAAACGACTGAAGTTGCTGTATTACAGGCGATGACTAACATTTTTATATCCTTTTCCATTAGAAAATTAGTCATTTCCCAAGTGAATTCTCTGATTTCCGAATATGGTCGTGAACCGTATGGACATCTTGCAGTATCGCCTAAGTATAAAATGTCCTCTTTAGGTAATTGTCTTATAATTTGTTTGGCAACTGTTAAGCCCCCAACACCTGAGTCAATGACTCCGATTGGTTTATTCAAAAAATCCCCTCATTTTACTTAATAATTTGTTGATGTAGTATATTCTTTCTTCATTTAAGATTTTACTATAAGAAATGATATTTTTGTTTATCATTCTCTTTTTAAAAATGTTAAAATTTCATAGTTTTATTACGCCTATTAACAGAGTATTAAAACATTTAAACACAAGTTAAAAATAATTCGTAAATTAAATCATTATCTGTTATATTAATGAGGAAAAGTTTATATATGAGAAAAAATGTGGAGGAGCCAGTGTTGCTGGCTGAGATAGCATCCTTAAGATGTTGACTCTTAGAACCTGATCTGGGTGATGCCAGCGTAGGGAACAGTATCTCTTTTTAGATATGTTTTTTACAGCGCATTTACGTCCGGGTTAGTATCCGGACGTTTTCTTTTTGTATAAACCAAAAACAAAAAGGAGATATAGATAATGAAAAAACTAGTAGTATTTTTAGTAGCTATTTGTTTAATGTTAACCGGGTGTGGTCAAAACAAAACTGCTACTACTAAAAAGACAAAGAAATTAAAAAAGGTGACTGTCGTACTAGACTGGACGCCAAATACAAATCATACTGGGCTATTTGTTGCTAAGGACAAAGGTTACTTTAAGGAACAAGGACTTGATGTAGATATAATCAGCCCGGGAGAAACAGGTGCAGACCAATTGGTGGCATCAGGTAAAGCAGACTTTGGTGTTTCTTATCAAGAGTCAATTACGCAAGCAAGAGTTCAAAATGTACCGATTGTTTCAATCGCAGCAATTATTCAACATAATACTTCTGGATTTGCATCACCAGTGAAAAAAGAAATTAAATCTCCGAAAGATTTCGTTGGAAAAACGTATGGTGGATGGGGTTCACCGGTTGAAAAGGCTATTTTAAAATCACTTATGTCAGAAGAAAATGCTAATGTTAATAAGTTAAATATCGTTAATATGGGTGATGCTGATTTCTTTACAGCGGTAAAAAGAGATATCGATTTCGCGTGGATTTATCAAGGATGGACAGGGATTGAAGCAGAGCTACGTGGAGAAAAATTAAACATGATTTATTTAACTGATTATAGTAAAAAGCTAGATTACTATACTCCAGTGTTAGCAACGAACGAAAAAATGATTAGTAAAAACCCTAAAATAGTAAAAGCGTTTGTGGCTGCAGCATCAAAAGGATATAATTTTGCGATTGATAACCCGAAAGAAGCTGCTTCGATTTTAATAAAAGATAATCCTGATCTAGATAAAAAATTAGTGGAAAAAAGCCAAGAATGGTTAGCATCTAAATATAAAGATGATGCAGACCGTTGGGGTGAGCAAAAGTTATCAGTTTGGAAAAACTATGCTGATTTCTTAGCTGAAAATAAATTATTAGAAGGAAACTTTAAGCCAAAAGAAGCATTTACGAATGAATTCTTACCAGCGAAATAAGGAGGAGCAAAAATGCAAACTACTTTAATGAGTGTCCAAATTATACCGAAAACAAATAATATTGAGGATGTTATTCCAGCAGTTGATGAAGCAATTAAAATTATTGATGAATCAGGCGTAAAATATCAAGTTCAACCATTGGAAACAACTATGGAAGGTGACTTGAATCAATTATTAATGGTTGTTCAAAAAATGAATGAAAGAATGATTGAAATAGGCTGCCATAATGTAATAACTCAAATGAAAATACTTTATCAACCACAAGGTATTACGATGGATGTGTTAACGGAGAAGTATCGTTGATGAAATCTAAAAATATAAAAGGATGGCAACCAATCGTTGTCATCCTGCTTTTTTTAATTTGTTGGCAGCTAAGTATTAAAGTTTGGAAAATCGAATCTTGGTTATTACCAGGACCAATCGCAATCTTTAAAGAAGGAATGAAATCAACTGATTCACTACTTCCTCATATTTCTTCTACAATTCAATTAACGATTATTGGTTTTTTAATTGGTAGTTTATTAGGATTTTTAATCGCATTTCTATTGCATTTAATTCCAGGTGTAAGGGAAGCTTTTTACCCACTATTAATTCTTTCGCAAAATGTACCAATTATCGTATTGGCACCGCTTTTAATTATTTGGTTTGGATTTGGTGTATTACCTAAATTAATCATTATTTCTCTTGTTTGTTTTTTCCCAGTTACAGTTTCAGCTTTGGATGGTTTTCGACAAACACCAAGTGAATTAATTAATTATATGAAAATGGCGGGAGCATCCAAATCACAAATTTTTTGGAAAGTTGAATTGCCTTTTTCTTTACCTTCCATTTTTTCAGGCTTAAAGATTTCAGCAACTTATAGTGTTATGGGGGCAGTTATCTCTGAATGGCTAGGAGCGAAATCTGGAATTGGGGTGTATATGACATTAGCTTCATCTTCATTTAGAACAGATCGAGTATTTGTTTCAATTTTTATCATTATGTTTTTAAGTATGCTTTTCTTCTTCCTAATAGTTGTAATTGAACGGTTTACTGTTAAATGGAAAGTTAAAGGGGAGAAACGAAAATGACATTACAAGTGGAACAATTATCAAAGAGTTATAGCGGTTATAAAGTATTAGATAATATATCGCTTTATGTAAACGAGGGTGAATTTGTATCGATTCTAGGTCCATCTGGTAGTGGGAAAAGTACGTTGTTCCACCTTATAGGTGGTTTAGTAAAAGCAGATTCTGGAGAAGTAAAGTTAAATGGATCGATAATAAATGGAGAACTTGGTCATGTTAGTTTTATGCCTCAGGATCATTCTTTACTACCATGGAGAACAGTATTAAAAAATATTGTTTTATCACAAGAATTGAAACATAAACCCGATGAAAAATTGGCAAGAGACTGGCTTAAAAGAACTGGTTTAGAAAACTATGAAAATGCTTACCCTCATGAATTATCTGGTGGTATGAAACAAAGAGTTTCATTTTTAAGGTCTCTACTAGCACCGCAGTCGTTCATGTGTATGGATGAGCCGTTTTCAGCTTTAGATGAGTTCACTAGACTTGAAATGCAACAATGGCTTTTATCAATTTGGGAGGAGCAACGACGATCAATTTTATTAGTAACGCATAATATTGATGAAGCGTTGTTAATGTCTGATCGAATATATATATTTTCTGACAAACCCGCCAAAATAAAAGAAGAAATTGTCGTGCCGTTTCCAAGACCACGTAAAAAAGAATTATTATTAAGTGATGAATTTACGGAGTATAAAAGAAAAATCTATTTGGCTTTAGAGAAGGAGTAAAACGATGAAAATGATAGATGCTCATATTCATTTAGATTCTTATGATACTAGTCAAAGAGAAGAAATATTAACTAATTTAGAAAGACACGAAATCGAGGCGCTCATTTCAGTATCGATGGATTTAAAATCTAGTACGAAAAATTTAGAGTTAAAAAATCAACATAATAGTGTCTATCCAGCATTCGGATTTCATCCTGAACAACAAATCCCTTCTGATGAAGAGGTTGATCAATTAATTGAATGGATTAAGAATCATCAGGATGAAATGGTCGCAATTGGAGAAGTTGGATTACCATATTATAAGAATTTAGAAGAACAGCTTGATTACGTACCTTATATTAGATTACTAGAAAAATTTATCTCACTTGCAAAAGAGTTAAATAAACCGATCATATTACATGCAGTGTATGAGGACGCCGAAACCGTGTGTAATCTATTAGAAAAATATTTTATTAAAAAAGCTCATTTTCATTGGTTTAAAGGGGACGAACGTACAATTAAACGGATGATGAAAAATGAGTATTTTATCTCAATTACACCAGATGTATTATATGAAAATGAGATTCAAGACTTAGTAAAAAAGTATCCTTTAGAATTAATGATGATCGAAACAGATGGTCCTTGGCCGTTTGAAGGGCCTTTTGTAAATGAGTGGACACATCCTAGATTCATGCATCAATCGGTAGCAAAGATAGCTGAGTTAAAAGACATAGATCTATCAAGTGCATATAAAATTTTATATGAAAATACTAAGAAGTTTTATAGTATCTAAAATAAGAAAATCGTTTTCCAACAGGAAACGATTTTTTTATTTTTTTAGATAGGTAAAAAGAGCTAAAATAAAATCCCCCTATAGCAGAGCAGCTATCCTAATTTACAGATAGGCTTTTTTTCTACTATAAGTAGGATATAAAGTAAAACTTTCAATTTAGATAAACAGATTCCTTACAAGCAAGAAAATAGAGAAATGTAAAACTTTAGTTTCAATGTAAATACCAAAACCGGCATTTCGATTAGAATGCCGGCAGTATGTTGGTTTGTAGAAGTGTTCCTACAAAAGAACTACAGTTCAAGCTCTCCCATACGAAGAAGCTCAATAACTGCTTGTGATCGCCCCTTAACCCCAAGCTTCTGCATTGCATTTGAAATATGATTTCTCACAGTTTTTTCACTTATAAAAAGTTCTTCAGCAATTTCTCTTGTAGTCTTATCTTGAACAAGAAGCTCGAATACTTCTTTTTCACGCTTTGTGAGTGTGTGCTTTGTTTGATAGTCTCTATCCTTCAACTGTGCTAACCCTCCTTGCTTGACCGAGCTGTTCTTCGGATGGGTATTCATTTAGTCTTTTTATCATATGAACGATAGGTCTTTTAGGTGAATATTTCCAGTAAATTTAGAGCTAGATTTAAATTATTTATTTTTTTCTATCTAGCTTGTTCTAAAAAATGTACAGGCTCGTATAAATAGTAAAAAAGCGTGGGGGGAGTATGGTGATGAAAAAAAGATTGTTAGTAACAGCGGCAGCGGTATGTGGAATTGCAACAATGAGTGGATGTAGTTTACTTCCAACGAAATCTTCAACTGACATTGATCCACCTAAAACAGTAGTTTATAAAAGTGATCAACCTTCAAAAGAAGTAGCAAAGAAAGAGGAAACTGTAAAAAGGGAATTATATTTAATTGACCGTAACGGGTATGTTGTACCGCAAACATTCCAATTACCTAAGTCTACTAGCTTGGCTAAACAAGCGTTAGAGTACTTAGTAAAAGATGGTCCTGTTACAGATGAATTACCGAATGGTTTCCAAGCAGTTTTACCTCCGAATACTGAAGTTTTAGGTGTTCAAACTCAAAAGGATGGTACGATTATTGCTGATTTTTCACCAGAATTTAAGCAATACCGTGCTGAGGATGAATTAAAAGTGTTTCAAGCTGTTACTTGGACGTTAACTCAATTTGATAATGTAACAAAGGTAAAAATTCGAATAAACGGAAAAGAGCTTGCAACGATGCCAGTAAATAAAGCTCAGATTGGTAATGGGTTAACAAGGGATGATGGAATTAACTTTGATAAAGGTGATATTGTCGATATTATGAACTCCAGACCAGTTACGCTATATTATGTTTCTCAAGGGGAAATGGGAGACACTTATTATGTACCTGTAACGACTAGGATTTCAAATGCTGTAACAGATTCATATTCAGCGATCGTAAATGAACTTGTAAAAGGTCCATCTGAATATTCAAATTTAGTTTCCGATTTTGGAACTGATACGAAACTAGTTAGTCAGCCTGTTTTCAAAGGCGGTAAGCTAGTACTTAACTTTAACGATGGTATCTACGGAAATATTGCAAAAAATATGATCAATAATGATGTATTACAGCCACTTGTACTATCTTTAACTGAGCAAAAAGGTGTTAAGTCCATTGAAATCCAAATCAATGGTAAATTAACTGCACTAGACCAACAAGGCAAGCCTTTAAGCCAACCTGTTTCAAGACCTAAGGATGTAAATACGAAAAAATTGTAAGCCGGTCGTTAGGAAAACATAATAATTGCCTTTTAAATATCAACCTTGTACAAAAATTGTGATGATTTTTGTACAAGGTTTTTAATTTTATCTTTAAATTACACTTATAAGTAGAAATGAAATCATATTTTTGTCTATACTAGTATTTGGAAGATTTTGTAGGAGGAACAATCATGACAAGAACAGATGGAAGATTAAATAATGAACTTAGACCGATAGAAATTATTACTCACTATACAAAGCATGCAGAAGGTTCTGTGCTGATCAGTATTGGTGATACGAAGGTAATTTGTAATGCAACAGTTGAGGACCGTGTACCACCATTTTTGAGAAATAGTGGAAAAGGTTGGATTTCAGCTGAATATTCTATGTTACCTAGGGCTACTCAAGACCGTACAATACGTGAATCATCAAAAGGTAAAGTTACTGGTCGAACAATGGAAATTCAACGTTTAATAGGAAGAGCGTTAAGAGCAGTAGTTGATTTAGAAGCACTTGGTGAAAAGACAATTTGGATCGATTGTGATGTAATTCAAGCAGATGGAGGAACACGAACTACTTCAATTACCGGTGCATTTGTTGCAATGATGCTTGCTTTTGATAAATTAATTAAAATGGATAAATTGAAATCGTATCCTGTAAAAGATTATTTAGCGGCAACTTCGGTTGGTATTTTAGATGACCTTGGTCCAGTACTAGATTTATATTATGTAGAAGATTCGGCTGCAAGTGTTGATATGAATATTATTATGACTGGAAAAGGACAGTTTGTTGAACTTCAAGGAACTGGTGAAGAAGCAACATTTTCAAGAGAAGAATTAAATGAGTTATTATCTTTAGGTGAATTAGGAATTAAATCTCTAATTGAAAAACAAAAAGAAGTGTTATTACAAGAAGGTATTAAATTTCAATAATCATTTCGAGGAGAGACTTTAAGGATGGAAACAATCATTATTGCGACAAATAATCAAGGCAAAGTGAAGGATTTTGAATCACTTTTTAACCCAATGGGATTTCAAATTAAATCTTTAAAAGACTTTCCTGAAATTCAAGAAGTTGAAGAAACAGGAACTACATTTGAAGAAAATGCGATTTTAAAAGCTGAGTATTTAGCGGGTGAGTTAAAAACGCCAGTTATTGCAGATGACTCTGGTTTAATAGTGGATGCACTTGAAGGTAGACCAGGCGTTTATTCTGCTCGATATGCCGGATTACATAAAAGTGACGAAGATAATTTACAAAAAGTATTAAGCGAACTAGAAGGCGTTTTTCCTGGGAAAAGAACTGCGCGATTTTATTGTGCTTTAGCTTTAGCGGTACCAGGTAAAGAAACAATCACTGTTTATGGTACAGTTGAAGGGTATATTGCCAATGAAAAAAGAGGAACAAACGGTTTTGGCTACGATCCAATATTCTTTTTGCCAGAATTAGATAAAACGATGGCTGAATTAACAACAGATGAAAAAGGTGGCTTAAGTCATCGCGCAAATGCAATTAAATCATTAATGGATGTAATCAATAAAGAAGATAAAGACTTTTTATTTAGAGGATCAAATTAATGAAAGTACTAATTGTAAGTGATAGCCATGGATTGACAAAACCATTACAAGAAATCGCCGAACGATATCGTGATAGTGTAGATTTAATGATCCACTGTGGAGATTCGGAATTAGAAGTGAATGCTAAGGAACTAAGTGATTATAATGTAGTAAGAGGAAATTGTGATTTCAGAGGAGAATTCCCTGAAGAATTTATTCACCGTGGAAATGAATATACAATCTATGCAACACATGGTCATTTACATGGAATAAAACAGTCATTACAAAAGCTGTATTATCGTTGTAAAGAAGTTGGAGCAACAATTGCTTGTTTTGGTCACTCACATGTACTAGGAGCCGAGGTAATAGATGATGTCCTTTTTATTAACCCTGGCAGTATCCTATTACCGAGAATGCGAAAAGAAAAGACTTATGCTATTCTTGAAACAATTGGTAAGAAAGCTAATGTTACTTTTTATAATATGGATGGAACGGAGCTTATCACTACTTCATTTGAATTATAATGAATAAAAGGAGGTTAGTAGCTCATGATGCTACTAACCTTATCTAAAAACAAAAAATTTGGAGTACTAAAAGCCAAAAAAACCTAATAAACTAAGGTAATTATACAACTTTAAACTTTTTTCCTTTATTTTGGAAAAAAGTTTTAAAAAAGTGTTGACTTTAATTTGCATAACGACTATACTAAATTATGTCGACAGGGTGATGTCACAAAGAAACGAAAAAGAAATTATAAATATGCGGGTGTAGTTTAATGGTAAAATAGAAGCCTTCCAAGCTTCGGTCGTGGGTTCGATTCCCATCACCCGCTCCATATGTCCTGGTAGCTCAGCAGGATAGAGCAACGGCCTTCTAAGCCGTCGGTCGGGGGTTCGAATCCCTCTCAGGACGTCCAAAAGACACTTGTTTTACTTAATGTAAAATAAGTGTCTTTTTTTGTGTTTTCATTACTTTTAAGTGAAGAACCCTAGAAATAAAATGATGAATTAAGTTTACTATATAAATTATGATGGATTTATATAAATTAATAGAAATCTTAGATTATCATAAAAATTATACTAGATATGTTATTCTAATATACATAAAAGAGTGGAGTGATATAAATGAACGAAAAAGAATTTTGGAGCTTAATATCCAAAATGCATATTGTGGAAGAACCGTATGAATGGGTAATAAATCATTTAGCTAAACAATCTGAGGAAGAGATAGCTAGTTTTGAAATTCATTTTGAATCTTATTTTTCCAAAGCGTATACCACAAATCTTTTAGGAGCTGCATGGATCATCATGGATGGCTGTTCTGAGGATTCATTTGCACATTTTAGAGCATGGATAATAGGACAAGGAGAACAAGTCTATAAGAAAACATTAAATGACCCCGATTATTTAGCTGAATACATCTTTCCTATTTATGAAGAAGAAGGACTTACGCCAGAATTAGAAGATATGTTAGATCTAGCTTTACAAGCGTATACAATCAAGCGTAAAGGCGATGATGATTGGGATGATCAATTGTGGAATGAGTTTAATTCTCTAATTGAAAGCAAAGGCTACGATTATCCTGAACAACAATTAACGATCGATTGGAAGTCGAAAGACGAACTAAAAGCTAAGTTTCCAAAGTTATGGAAAAGATTTGGCAATAAACCATTAGGGTACTAAAGCTAAAAACAGATTCATCCATACACGTATCTTTAATATTTTAAATAATTTTAATTCATGATACACTTTTTCATAACTAGTTTGTGCAGGAAATAACAAATGTTAGGGGAGAGTAACATGGAAGACAATATTGTCTTTTTTCCTAAACTGAAGGATCGGATAATAAATTTAGGGAAAAAAGCATTAGAAGAAAAAAATTTTAGTAAAGCTTTAATGTTATGTAATCAATTAAAAGAAATGAATGAGCATAATTCACAAACAGAGCTTGCTGCAGTAGCTTGTTTATTAGAAGGAAATCAGGCTAGGGAAGCTAAGGAAAGATGTGAGGATTTAGTTTTCGGGCCATTTGAGAGTGATGAAGCAATTGAAGTGTACATAAGCATTTTATTTCAATTAAAAGAATATGAAGAATTACAAAAAAATATAAAAAAATTACTCACTCAAAAACGGATTGATGAAAATCAGATGGATAAGTTTCAAGCGATGCTCTCATTATCAAAGAAAGTAATTTCAGATCGTGAAGGCATTAAGGTTGAAGTTCTTAATTTACATATGATTGTTGAAAATTCTGAGCCAATTGATAAGCAACTTGAATTAATTAATGAATTAAGAGGTTTAGATTGTAATCTTGTTATCGATCAAATTAGCGAAATATTAAAAAGCACTAAAGCAAATCCGTTAATTCAAAGTTTTATTTTGTTTATTTTACAGGAACAATCAATCGATAAAGATTTTGAACTTAATAAAGTAAACCAAAGGATGATTTGGAATACATCGGTTTCAGTCGATGAACATAAAATCTTTGTAGATGCTATATTAAAAAAATTAAGTGACGTATTAGAAAGTGAAGACCCTTCTGCTTTCGAAATAGCTAAAACACACTTCCAACACTTTATAACAATTTACTTCCCGTTTATCCCAATACCAGCGAATATAAATACATGGGCAGCCTGTTTTTATTGCATCGTCCAACAATTTTTTGATCGTAGTGTAGATGAAGAGGAATTAAAAGACTTATTTAATGTAGAATATTTTCCTGTGAAAAGTGCAATTGCTTTAGTAAAACGGTTTGAAGATGAAGGATACTTTACCATAAAATGAAATGTCAGACTGCCCGCCAAACGCTCGCTTTCTTCGTTGCTTCGCCTGCCTGCGCGGTGCTCATTACCGCTTAAGGGTAACTCCGCTCCTCGAAAGACAAGCGCTGGCAATCAGTCTGACAATCAAGTTTGTAGAATTTTTCTATACACTAATTTAATCTAAAATAATATAGTTGGAAAAAACATAGATGATCCATTTGGGCTTCTATGTTTTTTTATGTAAAAAAAGGGTTTTTAAAAATGATGGAAGCGGCGAAAAAACGAGTTCTAATTTGGAGTAAATATGACGAGGGACTTAGGTCACGCGTTACGGAAAGTAAGCAAATAAGGAATGGAAGTCATCATTCTTATTTTAATAGGAACTAAACTGATTTAAAATTCAAAATTAAAAATCCCTAATATTTTCTCCTGATAAAAATAGGAAATATTGAAACAAAAAAGGAATGTGTTATAATAGAGTGGTTGTAACGACTATTTACTTAATTATACATGCATTTTCTTTATTAAAAATGGACAGGCATGTATAGTACGAAAATACGTAAACACATATATTTTTTTAGATAATTTTGGAGGGAACTAACAATGACTGCTAAATGGGAAAAATTAGAAGCTAACGTTGGTCTATTAACTGTAGAAGTTGAAGCTTCTGAAGTAGATAAAGGTTTAGATGCAGCTTTCAAAAAAGTTGTTAAAACTATCAATGTACCGGGATTCCGTAAAGGTAAATTACCACGCCCGATTTTCGAACAAAAATTTGGTATTGAAGCACTTTACAATGATGCTTTAGATGTAATCTTACCAGAAGCTTACAGCAAAGCTGTTGTAGAGGTTGGTATTGAGCCAGTTGACCGTCCAGAAGTTGACGTTGAGCAAATGGAAAAAGGTAAAACTTTAATCTTCAAAGCAAAAGTTACTGTAAAACCTGAAGTGAAATTAGGCGAATACAAAGGCTTAGAAGTTGAAGAAATGGATGCAACTGTAACTGACGAAGACGTACAAGCTGAATTAACTACATTACAAGAGCGTCAAGCTGAGTTAGTAGTTAAAGAAGATGGTACTGTTGAAAACGGTAATACAGCTGTAATTGATTTCGAAGGTTTCGTTGATGGCGTAGCTTTCGAAGGTGGAAAAGGTGAAAACTACCCACTAGAAATCGGTTCAGGTTCTTTCATTCCTGGATTTGAAGAAGCTTTAATCGGCGCTAAATCTGGTGTAGAAACTGACGTTAATGTAACATTCCCAGAAGAATACCACAGTGCTGAATTAGCAGGAAAAGCTGCTACTTTCAAAGTAACTGTTCATGAAATTAAAGCTAAAGAACTTCCTGAGTTAAACGACGAGTTTGCTAAAGACGTAAATGACGAAGTAGAAACTTTAGAAGATCTAAAAGCTAAAATCAAAAATGACTTAGTTGAATCTAAAAAATCTCAAGCTGAAGGTAGCTTACGTGATGCTTTAGTTCAAAAAGCAGCTGAAAATGCTGAAGTCGAAATCCCAGACGTAATGTTCGAAAGCCAAGTTGACCGTATGGTTAAAGACTTTGAACAACGTATTGCACAACAAGGGTTAAACTTAGAGCTTTACTACCAATTCACTGGTACTAAAGAAGAAGATCTTCGTGCTCAAATGCGTCAAGATGCTGAAGCTCGTGTAAGAATCGACTTAACAATCGATGCAATCATCGAAGCTGAAAAAATCGATGCAACTGAAGAAGAAATGAACGAAGAATTAGCTCGTTTATCTGCAATGTACAACGTTCCTTCTGAGCAATTAGTAACTATGCTTGGTGGAACTGACGCTGTACGTGATGACATTCAAATCCGTAAAGCTGTTGAATTATTAGTAGATAGCAGAAAAAAATAAGCGTTAAATAAACATATATTGACTTAAACAAGGCGCGAGATTTTTCGTGCCTTGTTTTTAAATAATGAAATATTTGGTAAAGTGAACTGTTTCCTTTAAAATACACATATACATATGTTAGAATCTGTTATACAGATTTTAAAAAATTATTGTGGCTATACTAAAAATAATTCTTCAAAAGAAGGATTATTAGCTTTAGATTAGAATATATATATTCTAAAAATTTAAACAATTTTAGAGTAGTAATTAATTGCTTTGTTTATTTTGTATGCTATTATATAGCTACAAGATACATATTTTTGGGATTACATACATATTGAGTGTTTTTAGAAATTTTTAGAGGGAGTGAACATATGTTCAAATTTAACGAAGAAAAAGGACAGCTAAAATGTTCGTTCTGTGGGAAGTCACAGTCTCAGGTTAGAAAATTAGTTGCAGGACCTGGTGTATATATTTGTGACGAGTGTATTGAGCTTTGTACTGAAATTGTTCAAGAAGAGCTAGCAAAAGAAGAGGAAGTAGAGTTTAAAGACGTTCCGAAACCGAAAGAAATTTGCGAAATTCTTGATGAATACGTTATTGGTCAAGACAATGCGAAAAAAGCGTTATCTGTTGCTGTATATAATCACTACAAACGTATTAATTCAAATAGCAAAATTGATGAGGTTGAGTTATCAAAAAGTAATATTGCAATGATTGGGCCAACTGGTAGTGGTAAAACATTATTAGCTCAAACTTTAGCAAGAATTTTAAATGTACCATTTGCGATTGCAGATGCAACTTCATTAACTGAAGCTGGATATGTTGGGGAAGATGTTGAAAACATTCTTTTAAAATTAATCCAAGCAGCTGATTATGATGTAGAACGCGCTGAAAAAGGTATTATTTATATCGATGAAATTGATAAAGTTGCACGTAAGTCTGAAAACCCTTCAATTACACGTGATGTGTCAGGTGAAGGTGTTCAGCAAGCGCTTTTAAAAATTCTTGAAGGAACAGTTGCAAGCGTACCTCCTCAAGGTGGTCGTAAGCATCCACATCAAGAATTCATTCAAATTGATACAACAAATATTTTATTTATTTGTGGTGGAGCATTTGATGGCATCGAACAAATTATCAAACGCCGTTTAGGTAAAAAGGTAATTGGTTTTAGTGGTGATTCTGAAAAGAGCGATTTAAACTCAAAAGAAATCTTAAACCACGTATTACCAGAAGACTTATTACGCTTTGGTTTAATTCCGGAGTTCATCGGTCGTTTACCAGTTTTAGCTAATTTAGAGCAACTTGATGAAGCATCATTGGTTGAAATTTTAACGAAACCAAAAAATGCTTTAATTAAGCAATATCAAAAATTACTAGAGCTTGACCAAGTTGAACTTGAGTTTGAGGATAACGCATTAACTGAAATTGCTAAAAAAGCAATTGAGCGTAAAACTGGAGCTCGTGGACTACGTTCGATCATTGAAGGGCTTATGTTAGATATCATGTTTGAATTACCTTCACGTGAGGATATTCAAAAATGTATTATCTCAGCAGAAACTGTTAAAACTGGTGCGGCTCCAAAGCTTGTACTTGAAGATGGAACAGAATTAGAGTTAAAGAAAAAAGCAAATAAATTAGCTTAAGTAAAGAACCAAATGCATTTGCATTTGGTTTTTTATTTTGACTTTTTTAAGTGGTTTTTTTAAAACTTTTTTAAATGCATTGCAACTTTACTCTGTAAACCTTACTTTTAATTTTTTAAATTTGGTTTATCCTTCCATTTAGAGGGCGATACTAAAATTAATTTCTACTTCAGTGGAGGGGTAAAGAATGAGTTTAACGACAATTATATTATTAGCTCAATTAGCATTAGGTACAATCGTTGCATTGTATTTTATTCATTTATTAAAGGGTCAACGAACAACTAAAGTTTCGATTGACAGGGAATCTAAAAAAGAAATGGAGCAGTTACGTAAATTAAAGTCAATCTCTTTAACTGTTCCGTTAGCAGAGAGAGTTAGACCAACCACTTTTGATGATATAGTTGGCCAAGAGGATGGAATCAAAGCCTTAAAAGCTTCACTTTGCAGTGCTAATCCTCAACATGTAATCATTTATGGACCGCCTGGTGTCGGAAAAACGGCAGCGGCTAGACTTGTATTAGAAGAAGCGAAAAAGAGCCCGAATACACCTTTTAAACAAGATGCAGTATTTATAGAATTAGACGCAACAACTGCCAGGTTTGATGAAAGAGGAATTGCGGATCCTTTAATCGGTTCTGTACACGATCCAATCTATCAAGGAGCAGGTGCGATGGGGCAAGCAGGTGTTCCTCAACCTAAAAAAGGAGCAGTAACTGACGCACATGGAGGGATATTATTTATTGATGAAATTGGTGAGCTTCATCCAATTCAAATGAATAAAATGCTAAAGGTACTTGAAGACCGTAAAGTTAAATTTGAGAGTGCATATTACCAAGAAGAAAATCCTTCTATACCAGCACATATTCATGAAATTTTTAAACACGGTTTACCAGCTGATTTCAGATTAGTTGGTGCAACAACAAGATCACCAGAAGATATCCCACCGGCAATTCGTTCACGTTGTTTAGAAATATTTTTTAGGGAATTAGAACAGGATGAAATTCAAGCAGTAGCAAAACGATCTGCTGAAAAAATTGAATTAAGCCTGTCAGAAAAAGCCTTAGAATTAGTAGGTACATATGCAAAAAATGGTCGTGAAGCGATTAACTTAATTCAGTTAGCTGGCGGAATGGTTTTAACTTCTGGACGAAAAGAATTAATAGAAGATGATATTGGATGGGTAGTTTCTGTCAGTCGTTTATCACCAAGACTTGTTAACAAAATTCCAGAAACGCCAACAGTAGGATTGGTGAATGGTTTAGCTGTTTATGGAGCAAATATTGGTGCGTTACTACCGATCGAAGTAAGTGCAATGAAGGCAAAAGAAATCGGTAAAGGTACAATAACAATTACTGGAATTGTTGAGGAAGAAAGCTTAGGTAATCAAGCTAAATCCATTCGTAGAAAAAGTATGGCAAAAGGCTCTTTAGAAAATGTTACGACAATCTTACGAAAAATTGGTGTACCAATCGATGACTTTACGATTCATATCAATTTTCCTAGTGGCGCATTAATTGACGGCCCATCTGCAGGGATTGCCATGGTAGTTGGTATTTTTTCAGCGGTTAATAATGTTCCAGTATTAAATACAATTGCTTTGACTGGCGAAATGAGCATTCAAGGTGATGTAAAACCAGTTGGCGGTGTTCCAGAAAAAGTAAAGGCAGCCGTTAAAGCAGGAGCAACTAAAATTATTGTTCCGAAAGAGAATGATCAAGCTACACTACATCAATATAAAGATGTAGAAATATTAGCAGTAGATCGCATAGAAAAAGTTCTCCATGAAGTCTTTAAAGATAATTGGAAATTTGAACTACCAGCTGAGACAAAAACTGATTTCCAGCAATTAACATTGTTTGAAGAGAATCAATCGCAATCTATGTAGATAAAAATAAGTGTTCGAATCATTTCATTTTGAATAAATAAAGAATACAAACTATTTTTGCATTCTATTTTTCAAAGAAGTGATCGAACACTTTTTATTTTGTAGAAATACAGTCTATATGATTTAATCTTATTACGAGTGTATGAACATATTATATATGTTGATGTTTTAAGTAGTTGTTAATTGATTATGTCACTTCTTTATTTCTTTTAAGGCATATCATTGTAAATGATATATATGTTAAGGTAAAATAACTAAATAGAATGAAAAACATGGAGGTGTAACGTAATGAATGTTACAAAAGAAAAAGTTGTACCCCTCCTACCTTTAAGAGGAATTAGTGTATTTCCTGCCACTATTGCACATCTAGATGTAGGAAGAACGAAATCGATAAAAGCTATACAAGAAGCTGATGAGTTAGATCATTTAATTTTTGTTGTTACTCAAATAGATGCAGATACTGAAAATCCAAAGATAGACGAATTGTACCAATTTGGAACTTTAGCTAAATTAACACAAAAAATTACACTTCCAAACGGCACTGTTCGTATTACTGTTGAAGGATTACACAGAGGAAAAATCAAATCAATTATTGATCAAAATGATTTCTTAACTGCAAAGGTAGAAGAATATCCAGATGTAGAAGACGAATCTAAAGAGCTCCGTGCTTTAATGAGAACTTTATTGCAACATTTTAAACAATACAGTAAATTATCAAAGCGAATTTTGCCAGAGACAATTGCTTCAATTGTTAAGCAAGACCGCCCAGGTAAACTTGCAGATGCAATGATCGATTCAATTCCATTAAGGGAAGAAGAAAAACAAAAAATATTAGCAACAACTGATGTTACTGAACGAATACATATTATCTTAAATTTCCTTCAAGATGAAAAAGAGTTACTAAAGCTTGAGGAAAAGATAGGCCTACAAGTTAAGAAAAATATTGATAAAACTCAAAAAGAATATTTCTTAAGAGAGCAATTAAAAGTTATTCAACGCGAGCTAGGTGATCGAGAAGGTAAAACTGAAGAAGTCGATAAGTTTTTAACAAAAATCGAAGAGGCAAATATGCCTGAAGATACAAAGGAAGTAGTCCTAAAAGAGTTAGCTAGATATGAGAAATTACCTCCTAATGCTGCAGAAGCAGGTGTAGTTCGTACATATTTAGATTGGATGGTAGCACTACCTTGGTCTAAGCAAACAGAAGACACACTGGATATTCATCGTTCCGAAAAGATACTGAATAATGAACATGAAGGTCTTGAAAAAGTAAAAGAGAGAATATTAGAATATCTAGCTGTTCAACAACTTACGAATTCATTACGTGGTCCAATTTTATGTTTAGCTGGTCCTCCTGGAGTTGGTAAAACATCTTTAGCGAAATCAATCGCAAATGCTTTGTCTAGAAACTTTGTACGCGTTTCTCTAGGTGGCGTAAGAGATGAATCAGAAATAAGAGGACATAGAAGAACATACATCGGAGCTATGCCAGGTCGAGTTATCCAAGGTATGAAAAAAGCAGGAACAAATAACCCTGTATTCTTACTTGATGAAATTGATAAAATGTCGAGCGATTTTAGAGGGGATCCAGCATCAGCAATGTTAGAAGTTTTGGACCCAGAACAAAATCATACATTTAGTGATCATTACATCGAAGAGCCATTTGATTTATCTCAAGTTTTATTTGTAGCAACTGCAAATGATTTATCAACTATTCCAGGTCCATTACGTGATCGAATGGAGATTATTACATTATCTGGATATACTGAACTTGAAAAAGTTAATATAGCTAAAAAACATTTATTCCCTAAAAAATTAGCAGAGCATGGCTTAAATAAATCAACTGTGCAAATTCGTGAAAGTGCACTCTCTGCAATTATTCGTCATTATACACGTGAAGCAGGAGTAAGATCATTAGAGCGAATTCTAGCGACACTATGTAGAAAAGCTGCTAAGTTGATTGTTTCAAACGAAAGACAAAAAATAATATTTACCGATAAGAATATTGAAGAATTTTTAGGTAAGAAAACATTCTCTTACGGTCAAATGGAAAGTGAAGACCAAATAGGTGTAGCTACAGGATTAGCGTATACTGCATTTGGTGGAGACACACTTTCTATTGAAGTATCACTATATCCTGGAAAGGGTAAGCTAACTTTAACTGGTAAGCTAGGGGATGTAATGAAGGAGTCAGCACAGGCTGCGTTTAGCTATATTCGCTCAAAAGCAGAAGAGCTGAATATTGACCAAAATTTCCACGAGAAATATGATATTCATATTCATGTTCCAGAAGGTGCGGTTCCAAAAGATGGCCCTTCAGCAGGTATAACGATGGCAACAGCATTGATTTCGGCATTAACAAATAAACCAATCCGTAAAGAGGTTGGAATGACTGGTGAAATCACATTACGTGGCCGCGTATTACCAATTGGTGGATTAAAAGAAAAAATGCTTAGTGCGCACCGTGCAGGTTTAACGACTGTGATCATACCAAAAGAAAACGAAAAAGATTTAGAAGATGTACCACCAATGGTGAAAGAAGGTTTAACTGTTATACCTGTTTCCCATTTAGATGAAGTGCTTGCGCATGCAATAGTAGGAGTGAAAAAATGAAAGTAACAACAGCGGATATTGTCATTAGTGCAGTCCGACCAAATCAATATCCAGAAACACAATTCCCTGAAATCGCTTTGGCAGGTCGATCAAATGTTGGGAAATCTTCATTTATAAATAAAATGTTAAATCGTAAAGCATTAGCCCGAACATCATCAAAACCTGGAAAAACACAAACATTAAATTTCTTTCTAATTAATGAACAGCTTTTCTATGTTGACGTGCCAGGTTATGGTTATGCTAAAGTTTCCAAAAAGGAACGAGAAGCATGGGGTAAAATGATTGAAACATATATTACAACTCGTGAACAATTAAGAGCTGTTATTTTATTAGTTGATCTACGTCATTCACCAACAGAAGATGATGTAATGATGTATGATTTCTTAAAGCATTACCAAATCCCGGTCATTATAGTAGCAACAAAAGCAGATAAAATCCCTAAAGGAAAATGGGATAAACATGCAAAAGTAGTTCGTGAAAAGTTACAGATTGAAGAAGGGGATGAATTAATTTTATTCTCATCTGAAACTGGTATGGGTAAAGAAAAAGCATGGTCAGTTATTGATCGTATGTGTAAATAAAAAATGCTGGTGGCTACAGGCCACCAGCATTTTTTTCTACAACAGTTTTTGGAAAGAAATCTTTAGCCTACTGTAATCAAAGTAGTCATTATCCACAACAAACCATCAAATAAAGTTGGAAAGGTATATGGTTCTAAAATATGTATAGTTATTGAACGAAAAGAAACAATTAGAATAGAGAGAGTTAAAATTGAAACATTAAAAGAAACAAATTTTTTCCACAATGCAAGGGAGTAAAACAAAGATGTTTCTCCTTTTAAAACTGCTAGTTATGTATAAAAAAATATGGTTTATTTTTTAGAAAATAGAAGATATAAACCGATCACAGCAATTAATATTGGCCAATAGTTCTGGAAATAAGAGACTTGTGATTGGATCGAACTAAGCATTGTTGCAAGCTTTTCATTAAAAAGGAAAAATAAAGACATAATAAATAATAATAAACCCGGTAATAGCTCACCTTTTCCTTTTCGAGATTGTAGTAACATTCCGATTGAAATGATCAGTGTTAGAACGGACCAATGGTTTGGCCATTTTTGAAAATGTTCGATGGCATAAAAATGAATTCCAAATCCAAGAACGACAATTCCCGGAAATACATAATGAGTTTCTCTTCCTTTAAAAGCTTGAACGAGAAGTGCAATACCAGTTATCAAGATCGGGGTCGTCCAGTATGTGAAAATATGTAATGCTGGGACTTCCCATTTCGAAATAAGATAATAAATGCCAAAGCCAATTAATAAGATTCCAATAAATAATCGATTTTTTTTCATAGCAACTCCTGTTTAACATTATTTGTAATCACTTTTATTTTAAAATTATTGTATAATAAAATTTGTGTACATTTAATAGAATAAATCGGATTAAAAATTCTACAAAATATTACATTTATGATAGCATATTGATGTAGAACATAGATATGATATTTTGCTAAGCAAAGATAGATATAAAACAAAAGTTTGTACAAAGTTTTTTAGGGGGGCTTTAGGGCATGCACATCATTACAATAGGGATTAATTATAAAACTGCCCCAGTTGAAGTGCGAGAAAGGGTAGCGTTTGCTCCAAATGAACTACAGGACGCAATGAACTCATTAAAAAAAGAAAAAAGCATTTTAGAAAACATTATTGTTTCTACTTGTAATCGTACGGAGATTTATGCAGTTGTCGATCAAGTTCATACTGGTCAATATTATATGAAACGCTTTTTATTACAACGTTTTGACTTAAAGGACGAGGAATTATCACCATATTTAATCATTAAAACTGGAAATGATGCAATCAACCATTTATTCACTGTAGCAAGTGGTTTAGATTCAATGGTAATTGGTGAGACTCAGATTCTTGGACAAGTAAAAGATAGTTATTTACTTGCACAAGAGAATCAAGTAATTGGTACGATTTTTAATCAATTATTTAAACAAGCAATTACATTTGCAAAAAAAGTTCATTCAGAAACTGGAATCGGTGAAAATGCAGTATCTGTAAGTTATGCTGCTGTTGAGCTATCAAAAAAGATTTTTAGCAATTTAAAAGGCTGCAATGTACTGATTGTTGGAGCAGGAAAGATGAGTAACTTAGCTTTACAAAACTTGTATTCTCAAGGAGTAGGAAAAGTTACAGTTATTAACCGAACTGTTGAAAATGCTGTTAGACTTGCAGATCAATTCAATGGAATCGGAAAAGGGTTAGAATCACTTGAAAATGCTTTAAAAGAAGCAGATATCGTTATTAGTTCAACTGGATCAAAAGAATATGTGATTACGGAAAAAATGATTCGTCGAATTGAAAAATCAAGAAAAGGTAACCCATTATTCTTAGTTGATATTGCTGTTCCAAGAGATATTGAACCATCTATTCATCATATTGATAGTGCATTCTTGTATGATATTGATGATCTTCAAGGAATTGTTGCAGAGAATTTAGCAGAACGTGAACGTGAGGCAGTAAAAATTAAGAAGGCAATAACTGAAGAAATTGATATTTTTCAATCTTGGTTATCAATGCTAGGTGTTGTTCCTGTAATCTCTGCATTACGCGAAAAGGCGTTAGATATTCAAGCAGATACTATGACTAGTCTAGAGAGAAAACTTCCTCATTTATCTGAAAGAGATTTAAAAATTATTCAAAAGCACACAAAAAGTATCGTAAATCAACTTTTACGAGATCCAATTATGAAAGCAAAAGAGATGGGTACATCTAAACACTCAGAAGCACAAATTGCCCTTTTTAAAGAAATATTTAGTCTAGATGAAATTTTACAAGAATCTAAAGATGAAAAACACATGCAAACTAATCAAGAAAAAGAGACTATTTCTTTAAAACAAAACTTAGGTTTTTTATGAGGTTTAGTTAGTGGCGCTTTTGGAAAGTAGTTTTATCTATCACTTATTAATCTTATTGTTTGCATGGAGTATCGTTTTTTCTTTTATAGATTTTATAGATACAAATAGGATGGCAAGTCGAGTAGCATTTTATTTACTAGCAATTGTTTGGGTGTTTTCTTCTGTTTTAATGATTTACACCATTAGCCAATACAGTTTATATTCCTTTATAACTTCCAGGGAAGGGCTATATATTTATGTTTGGATTATCATATCACTATCATTGTTTATAAATTGGGTAGTAAAACTAGAGTACTTAGTTTTCTTTACAAATGTTGTTTCATTTTTAGTATTTTCATTATCAATTTTAATTCCGAAAGCGGGTAAAACAGCTACATTAGTCGACCAGTTAAAATCGGAGTTATTATATATCCATATTGGACTTGCTTTCTTAGCGTACGGTGCATTTACCCTGTCCTTTATTTTTTCGGTTATGTACATTTTTCAATATGTTTTATTAAAAAAGAAGAAATGGTCTACTCATTTAAAGAAATTGGGGAGTTTAGGTAAGTTGGAAAAAATGTTTATTACATTTAACTTATTTGGTGTTCCACTAATGCTAACTTCTCTTATTTTAGGTGTTATTTGGGCGAGTATTCGATTACACACATTTGTTTGGTATGATATGAAAGTAATAGGCTCATTTTTCGTTTTAATCATGTATAGTACATTTATGTATTTAAAGGTAAGCAACCGTTTCTATGGCAAATCTCTTTGCATATTCAACATCTGTTGCTTCTTAGTTTTGTTCGGAAATTATGTTGTTTCAAATCTATATTCAAAGTTTCATTTATGGAGTACGTAAGGAGATGTAACAATGCGTAAAATTATAGTTGGTACAAGAAGAAGCAAACTAGCATTAACACAAACGAAATGGTTTGTAGAGAAGCTAAAAGAAGTAGCACCCGATTATGAATTTGAGTTAAAGGAAATCGTTACAAAAGGTGATGTAATACTTGATGTAACTCTTTCAAAGGTTGGAGGAAAAGGTTTATTCGTTAAAGAAATTGAACATGCGATGTTAACGAGTGAAATAGATTTAGCTGTACATAGTATGAAGGATATGCCAGCTATTTTACCTGAAGGTTTAATGATTGGATGTACTCCAAAACGAGTTGATCCTAGAGATGCCCTACTATCAAATAGTGGTAAAGGATTAATGGAACTTGAAGAAGGCTCAATTGTCGGTACAAGTAGTTTAAGAAGAAGTGCTCAAATTAAAGCAGTTCGTCCAGATTTACAAATCAAATGGATTCGAGGAAATATCGATACACGTATTCAAAAGCTTAAGGATAATGAATACGATGCGATTATTCTTGCAGCAGCTGGCTTAACAAGAATGGGTTGGGCTGAAGAAAGTATCACTGAATATATTGACGAAACAATCTGTGTACCAGCAGTAGGTCAAGGTTCACTTGCTATCGAATGTCGTGAAAATGATACAGAAATCCGTGAATTACTAAATAGACTCAATGATGAATTAACATATACAACAGTAGAAGCTGAACGTGTATTTCTTCATAAAATGGAAGGTGGTTGCCAAGTTCCTATTGCTGGGTTTGCAACGATCGATGACAAAGAAGAAATCTCGTTAACTGCACTAGTAGCTAAACCAGATGGAACAATCATCTTAAAAGAAACTGTTAAAGGTACTGATCCAACTGAAATTGGAGAAAAAGCTGCAAATCTATTAATTGAACGTGGAGCAAAGGATATTATTGATTCTGTAAAAGAGGCAGCGGATGAATAATTCCTTAAATGGAATGAAAATATTAGTGACAAGGGCAGAGCAACAAGCTGATGAATTCAATCAATTAATTCATCAGTTTGGTGGATGTCCTATTAATCTTCCACTTCAAAAAATAGTTAAAAGTGATATTTCAATTTATGAATTGGAAAAATTAGTTCTTGATACAGAATGGATTTTATTCACAAGTGTTAATTCAGTAAATTACTTTGTGCAAAGTATTACAAAGGATCTTAAACAAATAATTCTTCAAAAAAAAATTGGTGCTGTCGGAGAAAAAACAAAGTACCGATTAGTTGAAGAAGGATTTGAAGTAGCTTTCCTTCCAAGTCAATTTACTGGTAAAACATTTGCTTCTGAGTTAAGTTACATAGTAGAAAAAGGAACAAAATTTTTATTTTTACGTGGCTCTTTAGCGAGTGATAACGTACCAAAAATACTAGGAGAAAATGGTCATATAGTTAATTTATTAACTGTTTATGAGACCATTGCAAATCTAGGTATTAAAAATGAACTGTTAAATTTATTAATGAATAAAAAACTGGATGTGATTACATTTTTGAATCCATTTAGTGTAGAACAGTTTTGTTTTTTAATTGGAAATGCAATTAAAATGGAAGATTTAAAAACTATTCAAATTGCTTGTATCGGTGAAGTAACCGCACAAAAAGCTAGAGAAAAAGGTTTGAATAATATTATTGTTCCTAGTAAATTTACAACAGAAGCCTTAATTAAAAAAATAGTAGATGATATTGATTAATCAGATCGTCTTTAAAAAGAAGGAGAAAAAAATGACTTATTCTATTCCGTTTGATCGTCACCGTCGTTTAAGAACTACACAAGCATTACGCTCTATGGTTAGAGAGACTCATTTACATAAAGAAGATTTTATTTATCCTCTTTTTGTTGTTGAAGGACAAGGGGTAAAAAATCCTATTAGTTCAATGCCAGGTGTATTTCAATTTTCGTTAGATGAATTAAAAAAAGAAATGGATGAGATTGTATCATTAGGTATAAAATCTGTCATATTCTTTGGTATTCCTGATGTAAAAGACGCAGTAGGTTCTGAAGCGTACTGTTCAACTGGAATCGTTCAACGTGCGATTTCACAAACGAAAGAACAATATCCTGAAATGATTGTTATTGCAGATACATGTTTATGTGAGTATACAGATCATGGGCATTGTGGAGTTTTAGAAGATGGGTATGTTAATAATGATGAATCGTTAATACTATTAGCAAAAACTGCAGTAAGTCAAGCTCAGGCTGGCGCAGATATTATTGCTCCATCAAATATGATGGATGGATTCGTAGCAACAATTCGCCATGCTTTAGATGAAGCAGGATTTGATAATATTCCAATTATGTCATATGCAGTAAAATATGCTTCAGCATTTTATGGACCATTCCGTGAGGCAGCTCAAAGCGCTCCAGGGCAAGGTGATCGTAAGGCATATCAAATGGACCCTGCAAATCGTTTAGAAGCGTTCCGTGAAGCAGAATCAGATACAGTTGAAGGTGCAGATTTCTTAATCATTAAACCAGCTCTTTCATATTTAGATATCATTCGAGATATCAGAAACAACTATCACCAACCAATCGTTGCTTATAATGTTAGTGGAGAATATGCAATGGTTAAAGCTGCTGCTTTGAATGGTTGGATTGAAGAGGAAAAGGTTGTAATGGAAAAATTAATTAGTATGAAACGTGCTGGTGCAGATATGATTATGACTTATCACGCTAAAGATGCTTGCAGATGGTTATCAGAAGGGAAGTAATAATAAATGAGATCATATAACAAGTCAATTGAAGCTTTTGAAGAGGCAAAACAAGTACTTCCTGGTGGAGTAAATAGTCCAGTACGTGCATTTAAAAGTGTTAATATGTCACCAATTTTTATGAGTCATGGAAAAGGTTCTAAAATATATGACATAGACGGAAATGAGTATATTGATTATGTATTATCTTGGGGACCTCTAATTTTAGGTCACTCAAATGAGCGTGTGGTTGAAGGCTTAAAGCGAACAGCAGAAACTGGAACTAGCTTTGGTGCTCCAACATTAAAAGAAACAGAATTAGCTAAACTTGTTATCGAAAGAGTGCCTTCGATTGAAGTTGTTCGAATGGTTAACTCAGGAACAGAAGCAACTATGAGTGCTTTACGTCTTGCTCGCGGATTTACTGGTCGAAACAAAATCTTAAAATTTGAAGGATGCTACCACGGACATGGTGATTCCTTATTAATTAAAGCAGGTTCTGGTGTAGCTACACTTGGATTACCAGATAGTCCTGGTGTACCTGAAGGTGTTGCATCAAATACAATCACTGTTCCTTATAATGATTTAGAAAGTATAAGATATGCATTTGAACAATATGGAGATGACCTAGCAGCGGTTATTGTTGAGCCGGTTGCAGGGAATATGGGTGTTGTTCCACCAGTTGAAGGTTTCTTAGAAGGGTTAAGAGAAATTACGACTCAATATGGTACATTATTGATTTTTGATGAAGTTATGACTGGCTTCCGTGTAGGATATAATTGTGCTCAAGGTCATTTTGGTGTAACACCTGATATCACTTGCTTAGGAAAAGTGATCGGTGGAGGTTTACCAGTAGGTGCATATGGTGGTAAAGCTGAGATCATGAATCAAATTGCTCCAAGTGGACCAATTTATCAAGCTGGAACTCTTTCAGGAAATCCTTTAGCGATGACGGCTGGTTACGAAACATTAAGTCAGCTATCTGAAGAAGATTATGTAGAATTTAACCGTAAAGCTGATTTGCTAGAAGCTGGTTATAAAGCTGCAGCTGAAAAATACAATATTCCACATTGTATTAATCGTGCAGGTTCAATGGTTGGATTCTTCTTCACAAACGAAAAAGTTGAAAATTACGAAACAGCAAAAACTTCTAATTTAGAAATGTTTGCTAAGTACTATCAACTAATGGCTGAACAAGGTGTCTTCTTACCACCATCACAATTTGAAGGTCTATTCCTATCAACTTCACATACAGACGAAGATATTCAAAAAACAATTGCAGCTGCTGAATACGCATTTTCGCAATTAGTTTAATTTAAAGTGGTGTCCTATTTTTAGGGCACCATTTTTTGTTATAGCAAAAAGAGTTGGTAAAGCTTCGGTGGAACGACTGTAGAGAAAAATAGAGAAGTTCAAGCTACAAATAGCTATAGAGGTGAATTGCAAATAAGATGCCGATCAATGTAAAAATAGATGAGGAGAATCTACATAAAAGTAAACTGCAAATAAAATCAGAGAATCGCAAATAGAAGAAAAATCTATAAATGATCGAGCGAATGAAAAACACTCTCTTGTTCCCCATCTAATTAGTAAATAATTTCAATAATTATAGTAGCCCATTTTTTTCTTCAGTTTTTTATGATACTATTCGTCCAGTGCTTCATAAATGCCACTTTAAATTTTTCTTTTTGCTATTCCATTACCACTGTTATTCTTTAATCCTGCGATTATTAAACCTTTCTTAATATAAAATAACAATCTTTTCTTCATAAATTTTTCGTTTCTTTCATAAAAATGTAATGTCATAGACCAAATTGGACGATGAGAGGAGGACATTAAGGTGTCTTCAGAAAATCAAACAAATATTCGCTTTTCATTGAAAGAAACTGTCTGGTTCCAAAAAGGACAGGAAGTTAAAGAGGTAAGGTCACTCTCGTTAAATCCAGACATTACTATACAGCAATTTGAAGAATATGTTCAAGTGAAGGGTGTCTTGACCTTAGAAGGTAATTACACACCTGATTTGACGAATCAAGGTGATTATTACTCATTAAGAGAATTAGCACCTTCAAGAATGATTGAAAATGTAATGGTTCTTGAGGATGGAAGTTGTGAAATGAATCATCAGTTCCCTGTAGATATTTCAATACCATTAACTAGGATTACTGATCTTGAAAATCTATGTGTTTCAGTAGAGACATTTGATTATCAAATAGCTGAAAAAGGTAGTATTCAAATTGCTGCTGATTTATGTATTTCTGGTTTACATGACCATAATAGAGCAGTAGAAACTTATCAAGAACAAAGAGGGTATGAGCAATATAATAACTACACATACGAAAATGAATATCGTTCAAATAATGAAGGAAATGAAGGATATGAGTATCAAGAAGAAAGAGAACAAGAGGAACAATTTCATTTCTTTCATCAACCAACTTCAGAACAGGAAACAAGTGAACAAGATAATCTTTACGGCAGTGATTGGATTCAATCCCTTGAGGAGAATGATGAGCAAGAAGAACAAGAAACATATCCTGGGCAACCTACTTACTTAGAGGTTTTTCAGCCTGAAGAAGTAGTTGAAGATCGAGTCGAAGCAGTTGAAAATGAAGTGGAACATTATTATGAATTGGAAGAAAGCGATGAACAAAGTTATGAAGAAGAACAGCAAGTAGAAGAACAATCTAATGTTGAAATTATGGCCCAGTCAGAGCAGTGGGAACAGTTAGAAGAACAGTTAGAGGCTCAAGAGGAAGAAGAAGAATATGAAGAAGTATTTAGAGGATTTAATATATCAGCTGAAGCAATAGAACCGCAAGCAATGGAACCACAAGCAATGGAACCACAAGCAATGGAACCACAAGAGATGGAACCGCAAGCAGTGGAACAACAAGCAGTGGAACCGCAAGCAGTGGATACAACCCCTAGCTTTTTAATGAATAATAATGATGCAGAAGCTAGTCAAAGTGAAAATGATGCACAGGTATCTAACAATGTAAATGATACGTATAATGAGCGACCTAGTTTCTTGAATAATGATTTTAATGTACACAGTTATTTAAACAATTCATTAAATAGTCGACCTAGTTTCTTAGATAATGATTTTAGCACTTTGCAAAATGCTAATAATGAAAACAATGCTCAAAAAGAAATAGAAAAATATGAAGAACTATATAATCGAACTTTAGAGCAAAACTATCAACCATATGTTAACCAACAATATCAGCAAGCACCATTTGCTTATAATCAAAATCAGGAACAATTCTATCAAAATCCATTCCCTCAAGTAAATCAAGAAAATAATTTCGCTAATCCAAATGAAGTTCGTCAAACACCACCATATTATGCGGATTATTATCAAGCCCAAGTTGAGCAGCAAGAGGCACCACCACCTGAATTACCAAAAGTAGAAATAAAAGCTGATCCAGTTGGTAAAAAGGAAGTAAAAGAAGAAGTAAAAGAAGAAGTAAGCGAAGCAAGAAGTGTTAAAAGTGACAATCTACTATCAAGTTTGTTTACTGGCGAAGGAAGAGAAGATTCATATACTAAGTTAAAATTATATTTAGCTCAAAATGGAGATACAATTGAATCCGTGGCTAAAAAATATAATTTACAAACTCAGCAGTTGAATCGGGTTAATAACTTGAATGATGAATTTTTATCGGAAGGGCAAATCATTTATATTCCGGTAACTGCTATAAAACAATAACAATATGGTGAGAGCTTTGTATTAGTTAAGACACTTGTCTACTAATACAAGGCTTTTACGCATTTAGAAAGTGAGAGTGACGCATCTTGTATAGAAAACCTAAAGATGAAATAAGCGTCATTTTAGCACAGTATCATATTGTACCAAATTATTTTGAAACTGTTGGCAAGGTAGTTAAAATCTATACGAATCAAGGTGTATTCGCACTAAAAGAGGCAAATGTGAATCGAGTTTATAGAAATAATTTAATTGAAAATGTGCGTTCTTTACAAGATAAAGGCTTTCGAAATGTTGTACCAATATATCATACCCAGAGTGGAGATTATATTGTTGAATTTAATACGAAGCATTACTATTTAATGCCGTGGATTGAAAGTGTTGAAGAAAAGTCAGATGAGAATTTACATTTTCAACGAATGTTTACTTCACTAGGTAAGATGCACAACAGTACACAAAAGGAGAAAAAAGTAGATAAAGATCAATTACAAATCCATTATGATACGTTAACGAAAAGGTGGAGTAAAGATAAAGAAGTATTGGAAAATTTCATTGAAGTTGCAGAAGATAATTGGTATATGTCACCTTATGAACTAAGCTATTGTACGTATTTTCATAAAATTTTAAGTGCACATCAATTTGCTAAGGGACAGTTAGATGAATGGTTTAAAAAAATGAAGGAAACTGAAAATACTAGAGTTGTCATGAACCATGGAAATTTATCTATTTCTCACTTTCTTGTAAATAAGAGAGGTGAAGGTGTCTTTATCAATCTAGAAAATGCACAAGAAACTACACCAATTCAAGATTTAACGAACTATTATAAGAATTCTTTTAAAACATATCCTATTCAGCAATCTGATCGTAATAATTGGCTTAAAATGTATGAAAAGAATTTTTCATTAAGAGAAGAGGAAAGAATGTTATTTTTAAGCTATATGGCATATCCAACTCAGTTTTCTTCCAAAATTTCTAAATATTTAAAGCGATCCGGGGTTAATAATGAAAAAGACAATGTAAGAGATTTATTAAATGCATACTGGCATATGATTAATATTGAATATTTTGTTTCTAAAATACAAGAGGATATTGAAGCAGAGAAATCTATAGAAGGTTTATGAGTTCAGACTGAATAATTAAAAGAGAAAATAAAAACATCTATCCAAAAAATATATCACCGCATTAATGTTAGCAACATGGATAGATGTTTTTTATATTTATTATTTTACATGACGTTTAATAGCATTTACGACACTTTTACGTACAAAATCCTTGTCTGTAATATGATCCTTTGAAAAAGAGATTCGAACATTATTTTCATCAGTTCCAAATAACTTAGAAAACTTACTATTTGATTCTTTTTGTCTTTGATTTAGTTGAAGGATTATGTCGACTGTTTTGTCAAAGCTTAAATAGTTAACTTCAACCTCCTCTAATTTTCCACGGAATTCGCCATTCATTGGGTAAAATTCAAATTCTTGAATAATTTTTCCATATTTCTTTTTGTTTTCACTATCTCTTAATACAAATCCTTCTTCTTGAAGAGCCTGAATTACCGTTTTTAAGCCGACTGAAGGAACAACTTGAACTCCATCAGCATCATATTGGTCAACTGCTTTTTCTATTTCTAAATGAGTTTTAATCCAAATATGTGATTTGTGAAGTGATACTGGTGTATTTTCAGATAAGGTGAAAAAGAAAGGAATAACAACTTCTTCATTTGCATTTATTATACGATCAACTGATACGATAAATTTTTGTAAAGTACCATTCTTATTAATAATCTTATCATTTGATTCAACTTGATATTCAGTCATTACATGTAAAAAGACGGAATCTAGTTCTTGTTTAACTCGACCACCTTTTATATATAATTCACCTTTTACTCGTTCACCAGCTTGATATTCTGTTTTTTCAAGCTTTGTATCGATTCTCGTTCCACCGATTCCGAGAACACGAGCTAATGTATTTTTAAATAAACCCATGAATATCCCCCTAAAAAATTATATCTACATACTATATAATTATCGCATAATTAAATAAGTACTAGTATACCAGAATGTTAAATAATCATTACAATTATTTGTCGTATTTTTTTTATGTATTAAAAAATGTGGTACGATATTGACACTTATTGAATAATCTAGAAAGAAATTAGAAATAATGTTGACTAAGCTTAAGTAAATTTTGTAGACTATTACATATATTCATAATGAAATGCGATGATAGGGAAGAGTACAACGAACTAGTTCTTCAGAGAGGAAACCATTTGGTGGGAGGTTTCTAGAAAATAGAGTTGGAATGTCGCCCTTGAGCAGTGACTTCGAAAGCTTTTAGTGATTAGAAGTTACCGGATGATCCGTTATCTTTTTTAAGTGTGTCAGTTAAACACAAGCTTTTTCTGACAAAAAAAGGTGGTACCGCGAATTCAACTCCATTCGTCCTTTTCAAGGATGAGTGGAGTTTTTTTATTTTTCAATAATTATTAGAGGAGATGAATCCGAATGGAAACTACAAAAAAATCATTACCAACAAAATATGATCCGAATTTAGTTGAAAAAGATCGTTACCAATTTTGGTTAGATGGGAAATTCTTTGAAGCACAAGTGGAATCAGAAAAGCCGAAATATACAATCGTAATTCCTCCACCAAACGTAACTGGAAAATTACACCTAGGTCATGCTTGGGATACAACATTACAAGATATTTTAACTCGTACTAAACGAATGCAAGGTTATGACGTACTTTATTTACCTGGTATGGACCATGCTGGTATTGCTACACAAGCAAAAGTTGAAGCGAAATTAAGAGAAGAAGGCTTATCCAGATATGATTTAGGACGTGAAAAATTCCTAGAAAAAGCTTGGGAGTGGAAAGAAGAATATGCTTCTCACATACGTTCTCAATGGGAAAAAATCGGTTTAGGTTTAGACTACTCTCGTGAACGATTCACATTAGATGAGGGTCTATCAGATGCAGTAAAAGAAGTATTCGTTAAGCTATACAACAAAGGATTAATCTATCGTGGTGAATATATTATCAACTGGGATCCAGCAACAAAAACAGCTTTATCAGATATCGAAGTTATCTATAAGGATGTTCAAGGTGCATTCTATCATATGCAATATCCATTAACAGACGGAACTGGAAAAATTCAAATCGCAACTACTCGTCCTGAAACAATGCTTGGGGATACTGCTATAGCAGTTCACCCAGAAGACGAAAGATATAAATCAATGGTTGGTAAAACAGTTAAACTTCCTATCGTTAATCGTGAAATTCCAATTATTGCTGACGATTATGTTGATATGGAATTTGGTACTGGAGTTGTAAAAATTACTCCTGCCCATGACCCTAATGATTTTGAAGTTGGTAACCGTCATGACTTACCTCGCATTCTTGTAATGAATGAAGATGGTACGATGAATGAAAAAGCAGGAAAATACAATGGTATGGATCGCTTTGAATGCCGTAAACAAATCGTTAAAGATTTACAAGAGATGGGTGTTCTAGTTGAAATTGAAGAACATATGCATTCTGTAGGTCATAGTGAACGTAGCGGAGCGGTTGTTGAGCCATATTTATCAACTCAATGGTTTGTTAAAATGCAACCACTAGCTGATGCTGCTGTAGCATTACAAAATTCTGATGATAGCGTAAAATTTGTACCGGATCGTTTTGAAAAAACGTATCTACGTTGGATGGAAAATATCCGTGACTGGTGTATTTCACGCCAATTATGGTGGGGACATCGTATTCCGGCTTGGTACCATAAAGAAACTGGTGAGATTTATGTAAATCAAGAGCCACCAGCTGATATTGAAAATTGGAATCAAGATAACGACGTTTTAGATACTTGGTTCAGCTCAGCATTATGGCCATTCTCAACTTTAGGTTGGCCAAATGAAGAAAGTAAGGATTTCCAAGCTTACTTCCCAACAAATGTATTAGTAACTGGTTATGATATTATTTTCTTCTGGGTATCTCGAATGATTTTCCAAGGAATTGAATTTACTGGTAAACGTCCATTTAACGATGTTTTAATTCATGGCTTAGTACGTGACGAGCAAGGACGTAAAATGAGTAAATCACTTGGTAATGGTGTTGATCCAATGGATGTTATTGAGAAATATGGAGCAGATTCATTACGTTACTTCTTAACAACAGGAAGTTCACCAGGTCAAGATTTACGTTTCAGTATTGAGAAAGTTGAAGCTACTTGGAACTTTGTAAACAAAATTTGGAATGCTTCTCGTTTTGCTTTAATGAATATGGAAGGCTTCACATATGAGCATATCGATTTAACGAAAGAAAAATCAGTTGCTGATGAATGGATTTTAACTCGCTTAAATGAAACAATTGAAAGTGTAACATCTTTAATAGATCGTTATGAATTTGGTGAAGTTGGCCGTGTACTTTATAACTTCATTTGGGACGATGTTTGTGACTGGTATATTGAAATGGCAAAGATTCCTTTATACGGTGACAATGAAGATGCAAAAAATATGACTCGTTCAGTTCTTGCACACGTATTAGAAAGTACAATGAAGCTTTTACATCCATTTATGCCTTTCGTTACTGAAGAAATTTGGCAATCTCTACCACACCAAGGGGAGTCTATTACAGTTTCTGCTTGGCCAACAGTTAGAGAGGAATTAACAAATAAAGAAGCTTCTGAAACGATGAAAATATTAGTTGAATTAATTCGTTCAGTTCGTAATATTCGTGCAGAAGTAAATACACCAATGAGCAAAAAAGTTCAACTTATGATCTCTGCAAAGGATGAAACGATTGCAGCTGCATTAGAAGAAAATCGTTCATATATTGAGCGCTTCTGTAATCCAGAAGAATTAACAATTTCTACTAACTTAACTGCACCAGAAAAATCGATGTCAGCAGTAATTAGTGGAGCTGAGCTTTATCTTCCTCTAGAAGGTTTAATTAATCTTGAAGAAGAGAAAAAACGTTTAGAGAAAGAATTAGAAAAATGGACTAGTGAAGTTGAACGAGTTCAAAAGAAATTAAGTAACCAAGGATTTGTAGCGAAAGCTCCTGAAGCAGTTATTGAAGAAGAGCGTCGTAAAGAGAAAGATTATCTTGAAAAACAAGAATCTGTAAGAGCTCGAATTGCAGAATTAAGTAAATAAGTAGTTTAAGCAGTCAATCTGCAATAGAAGTTAGTAAAATAAAAACGACGAATTGAGTTAATGATTCGTCGTTTTTTACTATAAAGGTAGGGTTATGATGGTTAATACATATGAGGAAGCACTGAAATGGATGTATAACAGAACAAAATTTGGCATTGTACCTGGACTACAAAGAATGGAAGAAATGCTAGTTAGACTAGGAAATCCCCAGCTAAGTGTCAAAGCAATTCATGTCGCAGGAACGAATGGAAAAGGCTCTACAATTACTTTTCTTCAAAGTATTTTACTAGATGCAGGGTATACTGTAGGAACTTTTACATCACCATATATATTAGATTATCGTGAACAAATTATGTTCTGCGGTGAAATGATTAGTGAACAAGAATTTATTCAACTAGTCAACTGTATGATTCCAGTTGTTGAAGAAGTTGAACAGTTATCTTGTGGTGCTCCAACTGAATTTGAAATCATTACAACAATGGCTTTTTACTTTTTCGGTAAAATAAAAGCACATGACATATTTTTAGTAGAAGCCGGTTTAGGTGGATTAGAGGATTGCACAAATGTAATGACACCTCTAGTTAGTATTATTACGAGTATTGGCCATGATCATCAACAAATTCTTGGTGAAACAATAGAAGAAATCACTAAGCATAAGGCAGGAATTATTAAACAGGGAATTCCAATTGTTACAGCAGAATTGAATGAAAAAGCTTTAACGATTATTCAAAAAGCCGCAATCAAAAATGAAGCTGATTATTTTGAATATGGAAAGCATTTTTTTGCTTCTCCTTTGAAAGATTCACTTTATGAAAAGTTTAATTACAAAGGCAATGACAGGTTAATTGAAAATATTGAACTATCAATGCTTGGGCACCATCAAATTAGGAATGCTTCTTGCGCAATCTGTGTTGTTCATTTATTACAAAATAAATATGGAATGAAGTTTAGTGAAGATCATATCAAAAGAGGATTAAAAATAGCTCAAAAAGCAGGTAGATTAGAACGAATAGCTTCTAAACCTGTCATTTATATTGATGGTGCACATAATGTTGAAGGAATTAAAAGTTTAGTTGAGACGATGCATAACCGTTTTCTGGATAAGGAAATCAAGATTGTGTTCTCTGCATTAAAAGATAAAAATGCCCGAGAGATGTTAAAAGAATTACAAGAAATAACAAATAATATTGTAATGACAACTTTTGATTTTCCTAGAGCGATGAATAAAGAGGAATTAATTTCGAATGCTAATACACTTAATATAAAATATGAAAGTGATTTAAATATTGCAATCGATAAGAATATAAAGAATATGCAGGAAAACGAGATCTTGTTAATAACCGGTTCTTTATATTTTATCTCAGTAGTGAGAAGATATTTGCTAAAAAAATTCGCTTAGAATTGTAAAGGAGGGCCCATAGTTTTGATTAGTAAGCATAGTAATAGGTTGATTTGGATTGCATGGATTGTACTAATACCTATCATATTTTATTATGCTAATATGGTTAGCCCTCTTAGACAGATTGATCGTTCAAATTTTTTAATCATAATCGCGTTATTTCTAATTGTAGCGAATATGCCAATTAAAATTAATGATGCTACATTTTCTTTTATTTTTGGAATCTCGATATTGGTTTTTTTATCGTATGGTTTAGTTGCAGAACTTTTAATAAGTCAATTAGCTTATTCGATTCTGTATATAAGATTGAGTATTACAAAGAAAACTCTCTACCGAATGCCGCTTAATTCGTTAATGTTTGCATTATGTTCTATAGGTAGTGCGCTACTTTATTATTTAGTTGGGGGAAAGATTGAACCTACTGGGACTAAAGAAATATTGAACAGCTTAATTCCAATTCTCATTTACACGCTTACATCTTTTTGGATTAATCAAATCGTTATTTATTTTATTACGATTTACTTGTATAAAAGAGAAATGAAATTGATTAATAGGGAATTTAAGTGGGATTTTTTTATCTATTTATTAATGTATCCAATTGGAATAAGTCTTTATTTAATGTTAGAGACAAAAGGATATATTACGATAATTTACATAACGATTTACTATATTATCTTAATGATTATTTTAAACTCTTTATCATCTGCTTTAAATATGAACAAATATTTAAAGAAAACGATGAAAATAAGTCAAAAACTGTCTCAAAGAATGGAAGAAGAGAAAGTAATCGATGAGTTTTTTGAACAACTATCTACTTTAATCCCAGTTTCATATGGAAATTTATTTATAGTTGAAGAAAAATCGCTTAAATTAAAAAGATATTTTCAAAATAAATGTGATGAAAAAATATTTAGTTGTCCTTACTTTGAAATGCTTGAAGGTTCAATATCTAAAAAAGTTTTTTTGGAAAAAAGAAGATATAGTTTTAACAGACGATCACAATGGTACACCAATGATCATTTAAAATTTTCAGAAGCAGAAAGTTTATTATCAGTCCCAATTATAAAAAATCAAGAAATAGTTGGGGTACTCACAATTGCATCAGAACAAAAAAGTGCTTATAAAAAATACCAAGTAGTACTCATCGAAATACTTGCTTTATATCTTGCAATTGCTATTGAAAATGCAAGGTTTTACTTACAAACAAAAATCAGAAGTGAAACTGATGCTTTAACTGGCGTATTTAATTTTGAGTATCTCGAATCTAAAATTAAAGATGAATTTGAACGGTTGAAAACATCTAAGATAAAGTCAATTTCCTTACTTTTAATTGATTTAGATCATTTTAAAAGAGTGAATGACCAATACGGTCATCAAGCAGGAAATGAAGTATTAATTGAAGTTGTTAGACGGATTAAAATGGTAGTAGATCAATGTGGTTTAGTTGCGCGTTTTGGTGGAGAAGAATTTTCAGTACTACTTGTAAATCATAGTGAAAGAGAAACATATGATTTAGCAGAAGAAATTAGAAAATCGCTTGAAATCATTCCATTTTACATAACAAATTATATAACTAGCGAAAATCAACAGATTAATTTAACTGTAACAGCGAGTATAGGTGCAGCAGTTGCACCATTTGTGGCGAGAGAACCGTCAGACTTAATTCGATGTGCAGACAGAGCTATGTATTCAAAAGCAAAAAATGCCGGAAGAAATAAAGTGGCAATGTATAGCAAATAACCACCGGGAAACCTACGGTGGTTATTTTATGTTAGATAAGAAATGGGCAAGTTTTTGTAATTTTTTGTTGCACGATACCTGTTTGTCCTCGACAAATGTCGGCGTGTTTTTCTGGAATTATATGTTAGTATTTTTTTACGTTTTAAAATAAAGTAGTAGGAGGATTCATATGGACAAGTCCTCAAAGATATCAATTAAAATTAATGGCGAGGAAAAAACGTTTGAAGAAGGTGCCGTGACTTCTCAAGATCAAGTAGAGGAGAAGAACGGGGAATTTGGATGGGTTTTACCAACTCCTGATGGGTTAGGAAAAAAAGTAATCGTTTTAGATGATGTTAAAAAGAAGAAAAAGATTAAGCCAGAGCAAAAGGTGAAGGAGAAAAAGAAGATTTCTTTTTTCACTAAGAAGTCACCTTCGAAAAGTATTATTATTTCTATTATAGGTGCAAGTTTAATAGGGCTATGTTTTGGGTTTGTATTTTTAGGGATATTTAAACAATCAAAGCCAGATGCACTTACCCCAACTAAAAATAGTGTATCGGTTTCTGGTACAGCATCGAATCAAGTACAAATGAAGATTCCAGCAGTGAAGTTTGATCTGGCACAAGTTGGAATGTATAAAAGTATGGAATCAGCTAAGAAAAATGAAAAAGAAGTATCTACAAATGGCTTTACCCCTGTCATTTATGAAAAAAATAATAATTTTTTCGTCGTTATTGCTTTGAGCGGGAAAGATAGCACATTTCTAGCAGATGAAGTTAAGAAAAAATTAAAAAGTACTTATTTAAAAGAAGAAACAATTGGTGGGCAAGTATACAAAGGCCCAAAACAATCAGTAGATATGTATAAAGCTGAAGTGGAAACATTTAATTTTATGTTATCGTATTTAACAGATAAAAACTTTAATAATGAAAAACAGCTTGAACAAATAAGCTCAACGATGTTAATTCTGAGTAAGCAAAAAGATTATATTAAAAATAAGCAATTACTAAGTGGACTTAAGCATTTACAAAACATCGAAAAAGTTATGTCCTCAAGTAGTAAGCAAAATCTAAATAAAGTAACCCAATCAGTCCAATATGACATGTTATCCTTATTTAAAATATTAAAAGAACAAAAAAATACACTAACAAATTAAATTTTGTTAGTGTATTTTTAGTTTGTCGGAATATAAGATAGTCAATAGAGTAAACGTACTCTGAGTGATCATTTATTATTGATTAAATTATCATTTTTTGATGATTTATTTTTGATTTTAAATTTTAATATGTTTGAGCAATTTTTTTATTTCAACAACACTAGTAATGTTTTTTTTGAAGTTAAAAATATTATGAGCTAATTCAAAAAACAAATTCGATTTATTAGATTGTAAATTAATGTTAGTTATTATTTGACTACAAACAGTTTATTGAACATCTGTTATGTTACTCTAAGTAAAGGCTATTTGATTAGGTTTTATTGCAAACTTATTTTGATGAATAAGATGATTGGAGAGGATAGTGCTCGACTCCTATGGGATAAGCGGGAAGGCTAAGACCCCGCAGGCTAGCCGAGGAGGCTAAAGAATCTCGCCCCATGGAAAGCGAGCATCCTGTAGTGGAAATCAACATCACTCTACTCCTTTACGAAAATTTGATAATAAGTTTGAAGATAATTTTTTAGCAGCGTGAATGTACGGATAACTTATTTTTGTTAGTGTATTTTTTATTACAAATTGAGTGGAAGAAATTAATATTTATCATTAAAAATTTCTTATTGTAATTTATTTCTATTCAAATTTTAAACAAATTTTATTATGAAAAGACTGGATTTAGACATAAAATATTTTAAAATGAAATTTTATTATTAGGGTATTTTAATACTTAACAAAACTTTCATTTTTATTACATTTTAATAACGAATAGGCAACGAAAAGTGTTTTTTACTAATTTGTGTTATAGTGATTACTTGGGTAGGATAGTCATGTATCCTTCCTTTTAAAAAAAAATAATAGGTGAATGAAATGAAAAAACTTATATTAGCCTCTGCATCTCCTCGAAGAAAAGAACTTCTTAGCATGTTAAATATCCCTTTTATCATTGAAACTAGTGATGTTGAAGAAGTAATGGAGCAGAACTTGCAGTCTTCTGAGATTGTATTGAAATTGGCGGAAGAAAAAGCTATAGATGTATCTAATAAATTTCCAAATGCAGTAGTAATCGGTGCTGATACAATCGTTACTTATAATGATAAAAAACTAGGTAAACCTACCTCAAAAGAAGATGCATTTGCCATGTTAAAAATGCTATCTGGAAAAACACACGAGGTTTTTACTGGAGTTTCAATTATTAATGAAGGTAAAAGTAGTAGCTTTTATCAATGTACAAAGATTACCTTTAGTGAACTAAGTGATCAAGAAATAATTGATTATATCAATACTAATGAACCGATGGATAAAGCTGGTTCTTACGGCATACAAGGATATGGCGGAACATTTGTAGAGAAAATAGACGGCGACTATTATTCTGTTGTTGGACTTCCGATCAATAAAGTTAAGAAAAAACTAAGAGAACTAAATTTTTAACTTTTGATTTGAGGTGATACTTTGTCAAATTCGCTTCTCATTAAAGATTTTCCGAAAGATGAAAGGCCAAGAGAGCGATTGTTAACATTTGGTCCCGGTAGTTTGTCAAACCAGGATTTACTTGCGATCTTATTAAGAACTGGGACAAAAAATGAATCGGTTTTAAAAGTTTCAAACGAACTTTTATTCAAATTTGATGGACTAAGATTATTAATGAATGCGTCTGTTGAAGAAATATCTGATATTAAAGGTATCGGTGAAGCAAAAGCTGTACAGCTAATTGCTGCCTTTGAATTAGGAAAAAGAATTAATCGACTTCAATATGACGAAAGATTTATTATTAAAAGTCCAGATGATTGTGCAAAATTTATGATGGATGAAATGCGATTTCTTGAACAAGAACATTTTGTATGTTTATACTTAAATACGAAAAATCAAGTTATTGCCCGCGAAACTATTTTTAAAGGTAGTTTAAATGCATCAATTGTTCATCCTCGTGAAGTTTTTAAAGAAGCTTTTCGTAGATCTGCAAGCTCTATTATTTGCTTACACAATCATCCGAGTGGGGATCCTACTCCAAGTCGAGAAGATATCGAAGTAACAAAACGATTAGTTGAATGTGGAAAAATAATTGGAATCGAATTACTAGACCACATCATAATTGGTGAACATAAGTATGTCAGTTTAAAAGAAAAAGGTTACGTTTAAGGGTGTTCATTAGTAACTAATTGTTTTATAATGTAAGTTATGGATAAAAACCTGTTATTTACTAACGATAAGAGAATATAGTATAGATACTTTAAATATGAATTTAAGATGTAAGTTTTAGAAAGGGAGATACATATGTTTGGATTAGGTGGATTTACTCGTGATTTAGGAATAGACTTAGGTACGGCAAATACTTTAGTCTTTGTAAAAGGAAAAGGGATAGTGGTTAGAGAACCTTCTGTTGTTGCTTTAAGGACGGATACGAAACAAATTGTTGCCGTAGGTGGCTCAGCAAAACTAATGATTGGTCGTACTCCAGGAAATGTTGTTGCAACTAGACCAATGAAAGATGGTGTAATTGCTGATTTTGAAACAACAGCAACAATGATGAAGCACTATATTGATCAAGCTCAAAAAAGTAACGGATTTTTCTCACGTAAACCTTACGTAATGGTATGTGTACCATCAGGTATTACTGCTGTTGAAAAAAGAGCCGTTATCGATGCAACAAGACAAGCTGGTGCACGCGATGCATTCTTAATTGAAGAACCGTTTGCTGCTGCAATTGGTGCTAATTTACCGGTTATGGAACCGACAGGTAGTATGGTTGTTGATATCGGTGGAGGAACAACAGAAGTTGCAATTATCTCATTAGGTGGTATCGTTACAAGTCAATCGATTCGTACTGCCGGTGATGATATGGACGAAGCGATCATTCAATATATTAAAAAGAACTATAACTTATCAATCGGTGAACGAACTGCCGAACAGTTAAAGCTTGAAATTGGTTCAGCTATTAAAAGTGAATCAGATGAACAAATGGATATTCGTGGTCGTGATTTAATTTCAGGTTTACCTAAAACAATTACAATCCATGGAGAAGAAATTGCAACAGCATTAAGTGATACAGTTGCGGCAATTGTTGAATCTGTAAAAAATACATTAGAGAAAACGCCACCTGAGTTATCAGCAGACATTATTGATCGTGGAATCGTACTTACAGGCGGTGGAGCACTTCTTCGTAATATTGATAAAGTAATTGCTCAAGAAACAAATATGCCTGTAATAGTTGCAGAAGACCCTCTTGACTGTGTTGCAATGGGGACAGGTAAAGCGTTAGATAATATCGATATTTTCAAAAAGAATTTTGGTTCAAATTCAAATCAATATCGATAAAATTGAATTGAAGATGTTTTAAAAAATAAGCTAGTTTTCTAAAAAAAGTGAACTACTATATAAGTTCTTTAATAAGAAAATTAGTTGAAATTTGTAATCCTCACTATAATTAGTGAGGATTACATTCATGAAATCGTTAGAACAAAAAGTTGAATTGTTATAAGAGGGTGTAAGAATGCCACAATTTTTTCAAAATAAACGTTTAATGATTGTCTTAGCTGCTATTATCTTACTAGTGGCACTTCTAGGTTATTCTTTAAGAAGTAATAGAAACCTTTCAATTCCTGAGCAGTTTATTAAAGATACAGTAAGTTTGACTGAAAAAGTATTTAATAAGCCCGCACAACTTATTGCGGGTTTATTTAACAATATTGCGGACTTAAAAGATACATATGATGAAAATCAAGTTTTGAAAAGTAAGCTCGATAAATATGTTGAATTATCTGTACGTGAGAAAGCATTAGAAAAAGAAAACAAAGAATTAAAAGACACGATTGGAATCAAAAGAAGTTTAAGTGATTATGATACATTTCAAGCAACAGTAACAATAAGAGATCCTGATAAATGGCAACAAATCATTACTATTGATAAAGGATCTATAGATGGAATTGAAAAAGAAATGGCAGTTATCACATCTAATAAGGGCTTAATTGGTAAAGTTAAAAATGTTTCTAAATTTTCATCGACTGTACAATTATTAAGTTCTTCAGATCGTACAAATCGAATTTCTGCTAAAATTCAAGAAAAAGATACGGTTTTTGGTTTGATAGAAGGTTATGATGTTGAGAAACAAGCTTTATTATTCAAACGAATTCCTTCAGATGCAAAAGTAAAAAAAGGACAAATAGTTGTGACTTCAGGTCTTGGTGGTGTTTTCCCAGCTAATCTACCAATAGGTAAAGTTGAGGAAGTTGTGCCTGATGAACATGGGCTAACACAAACAGCTTATATTAAACCGCAAGCAGATTTTAATGATATAAATCATGTACTAGCTGTTAAGCGTTCTATTGATCAGCCACAGAAAGGAGAGTAATTAGTAAATGAGTAAGTATGGTTTACCTCTCCTTTTAACATTTCTGTTTATTTTAGAAAATATTTATGTATCAACTGTATCGCCAAATATTCTAGGTCACAATGCGATAATTGTTCCACATTTTTTATTTTTTGGTTTATTATTTATTACACTATATTACAATCCGAAGAAGGCACTTATGTATGGTGTTATTTTTGGATTCATTTATGATATTGTTTATACAGAGATTATAGGTATATATTTAGCTGCTTTTCCGTTATTTATCTTTTTAATAAGTCAAGCAATTAAAATACTTTATGCGAATTTATTCGTTCGAAGTATTCTTGTTTTAATATGGACAGCAGCTTTAGAATATTTAGTATACGGATTAAATGCGTTGTTCGGATTTACTAATATGAATAATACATACTTTTTGAATCATCGATTATTACCGACATTATTACTGAATGCACTATTTATTTTAATTTTTGCATATCCTTTCTCATCATTATTAAGAACGATTAGTGAAAATAATGAGGAAAAATAAAGGATTTTTCGGGTGCATGTCGAATTATACAATCGGGGTGAACACTTATCATGGAACAGAGGCAACAATATGTTACAATAAAAGGAACGAAAGATGGTCTAACACTGCACCTCGATGATACATGTTCTTTTCAAATTTTAGTAGATGAAATTGAAGAAAGACTGTCTACCCACTTGTTTGAGAGCAATGATCGTCCCTTACTTGCAGTTCGTTTAAAAATAGGAAATCGTTTTTTATCTCCCGAACAAGATGAAATTATTCGTTCAATAGTTCGTAAAAAGAATAATCTTGTGGTTGAAACAATCGAAAGTAATGTGATTTCGAAACAAGAAGCTATTGAATGGATGAAAAGGGAGGAAATTGTACCTATTTGTAGAATGGTAAGATCCGGTCAGATTCTCCAAGTGAAAGGTGATTTACTGTTAATCGGTGATGTTAACCCAGGTGGAACTGTTATTGCGGGTGGAAATATCTTTATTATGGGTGCACTAAGAGGTACTGCTCATGCCGGATTTAATGGAAATAAGGAGGCAGTTATTGCGGCATCAATAATGAGACCAATGCAGTTGAGAATTTGCAGCATAATGAACAGAGCACCGGATCATTATGGTGATGAAGGCAATGAGATGGAATGTGCGTATATAAACGAAGATAGCCAAATCATTGTCGATCGCATACAATTTCTGACTCATCTTAGACCTAGTTTGACAAGGTTAGAAAGGGGCATGATGTAACTGTGGGAGAGGCTATAGTAATTACATCTGGTAAAGGTGGAGTTGGTAAAACAACTACATCAGCAAATTTAGGAACAGCATTAGCGATGTTTGGAAAAAAAGTGTGCTTAATTGACACTGATATCGGCCTACGTAACTTAGACGTTGTCATGGGATTAGAAAACCGCATCGTCTATGATTTAGTGGACGTTGTTGAAGGTCGCTGTAAAACGCATCAGGCATTAATAAAGGATAAGCGCTTTGAATGCTTATATTTATTACCTGCTGCACAAACAAGCGATAAAACTGCTGTTTCTCCTGAACAAATGAGAGAGCTTGTTGATGAATTAAAAAAAGACTATGATTATATATTAATAGACTGCCCTGCTGGTATTGAGCAAGGATATAAAAATGCAGTAGCAGGTGCAGATAAAGCGATCGTTGTCACGACTCCTGAAGTTTCTTCAATTCGTGATGCAGATCGTATTATTGGATTATTAGATCAAGAGGATATTGAACCTCCTAAACTAGTAATCAATCGTATTAGAAGTCATATGATGGAAAATAGAGATAGCTTAGATGTTGATGAAATTACTTCAATGTTAGCTGTAGATTTAATTGGTATTGTCCAAGATGATGAAAACGTTATTAAGGCAACTAATAGTGGTGAACCTGTAGCGATGAATCCAAATTCAAAAGCTTCTATTGCATATAGAAATATTGCAAGAAGAGTGCTTGGGGAATCTGTACCATTACAATCATTAGAAACTGAAAAGAGTATTTTCTTTAAAGTAAAAAAATTATTTGGTATCCGATAACACTTCGTAAAAAGCGAAGTGTTTTTCTTTTTCTATTTTTTTAATTTTCCTCTTTAATTACTTCCAAAATCCTGTGTAGCACCTTTGTCCACTTTTGAAATTATCTACTCATAAGTTGTCCTATTGATTCATATAAATTAAATAACTAGGTTGCGAGGAGAGGTGACACTTTGAGTAAGCGCGTAGATGACATAAGAAAGCGGATCGCTAAACGGCGTGAACAAGAAGAAAAATGGGGAAATCCGAATCAATTGATGAGCAAATTTCCGGTAAAAGAAGTGCAAAATACTGAGGACGGATACACTTATACTTATGATGATTTGGTAGAAGAGCAAGGTAAGAAAATAATGAATAACTCTAACTTTATGTTTAGAAGTTTATTATGTGCGATTATTGTACTAGCTTTAGCCATCATCTTAAAAAGTAACTCACCTATGGCATCTCAAGTTCGGCATGGTCTTTCACAAGTTTATGAAAGTGAATTTCAGTTTGCTTCATTACAGAAATGGTATGAAGATCGGTTTGGAAGTCCGATTGCTTTTTTACCGCAATTAAATGATCAAAAAGAGAATGTTGGAAGCGATAATTATGCTGTTCCTGCAAGTGGTAAAGTACTGCAAAGTTTTAAAACGGACGGCCAAGGGATATTGATTCAAACTGAAGCTAACCAAAAAGTAGAGTCAATTAAAAAAGGTCGAGTACTTTTTGTAGGAAAGAAAGATAATTTAGGGAATACGGTCATTATTCAACACGCCGATGGTTCAGAATCTTGGTACGGAAAATTAGGAACTACTAACGTAAAAGTTTATGACGAAGTGGATAGTAAAAAGGTTATCGGAACGGTATCATCCAATGATGAAGGGAATCTAGGTACTTATTATTTCGCAATTAAAATGGGGGAAAAATTTATAGATCCGAAACAGGTGATTCCATTTGAGTAAATGGCTAACTCTTCCTTCCAAAATTTCTGTTCATCCATTGTATTTATTAATAGCATGTATTGGTATTATGACAGCTAATTTTTGGTCAGTATTGTTTGTATCAATTATTATTTTCTGCCACGAATTAGGCCACGCCATTGCTGCTACTTCATTTAATTGGAGAATAAATAAAATTACGCTACTTCCGTTTGGGGGAGTTGTAGATCTTGATGAACATGGAAATCGACCAACCTACGAGGAGTTTATTGTTACAATCTCTGGCCCCATTCAACATTTAACTTTATATATAATCGCTAACTTCCTATTTCAAATGAATTTAATGCCTGAAAACCTCTATACGCTTTTTATCAATTACAATCTCAGTATTCTTTGTTTTAATTTATTACCAATATGGCCATTAGACGGTGGGAAATTAATCTATCAGTTATTTTCATTAATTTTTCCGTTCGTTAGAGCTCATATATATAGCCTGTACTCATCTTTTGTATTTTTATTGTTATGTTCATTACTTACAATCATAATACAGCCTATGAATATTACAATTTGGGTTTGTCTATTATTTTTAATCGTTTCCTTATGGGGTGAATGGAAAAATAGGCATTTTGTTGTTATACGATTTTTAATGGAACGGTTTTATGGAAACAAACAATATATCCAAAAAATTAAATCAATCTCCTTGAATAAAGAAACAAAATTATTTCAAGTTTTTTCTAACTTTCAAAAAGGATATAAATACAATGTCGTCTTTTCTCTTGATAAAAAAAATCAACAAATGTTAGATGAAAATGAATTATTACATGCTTACTTTACTGAGAAGAAAGCAACTTATTCGCTTGAAGAATTAATTAGTTAGTCACTTATTCTATATAAAGTGAGATGGCTTGATATGAAGCCATCTTTATAGTGTTGTAAATTCATTCAAATAGCAAACAAAAAAAGATGGTCTCTAGGTGAGGCCATTTTTTTATTTAATTTAATTCAATTCTTATTATACATACCACGAGGAGTCTTTTGGAATATAGTCATAGTAATACAGTATTGAAGGGATTCTTTTTTGAATGATTATATCGTTTGAAACTCGTCTGCCCCATTCATCGTCTTCTCCAAAACTGATATTAAGAAATTTATGTGCCGAGGCAATCTTTTTTGAATAGCACATTAAATGATTTGGTTTTCGATAATAATAATTTTCATCTTCCCCATGTGCAAACTCTTTCCCATATTTACAAACTTTAGAATATTGATTATTAAAATTTACTAAAACGTCAAATACAATACAGTCAACATTTGGCGTTTCATTGATTGCTGAGCATAATGATTCGATATAATTTGGTTCTATCCGATCATCGTCATCTATAAAAACTACATAATCTCCTTTTGCTTGCTCAATTAGGACATTTCTTTTTTCACCAATGCTTCTTTTTTTATTTTCCAATAGTACTAATATTTCAACTGGATATGTTTTACTCTGTTTATCTAATTCATTAATAATTTTATTTAAATACCCCATTCTTTCGGGGACGGTTGGAATAAGAATTGATAGAATTATATCCATATAATCGCTCCTATCTAAATCAGGATTAAGTAAAAGAAAAGGGGGAAATGTAAGAGAAATCTTAATATAATATTCAATTTCTACTATTCATGTGAGTAGACGAACTAATTAGATTGTATAAACTAGCTTTTTTCTAGTTAAATGAATAAAATGTGATAGATACTATACATAGTTAGGAAGATGAATTTGAAGAAAGTTATTATGAATGTAAAACATTCAGAGAAAAGAATTGCTGTAACTGAAAATGATCAGCTAGTTGAATGGTTTTCTTCTGCAGACCAAAATACATATGTAGGAAATATATATGTAGGACAAATCCAAGAAGTAATGCCAAAATTAAATGCAATTTTTGTAAATATTGGTTTAAATAAAAATGGCTTCATGAGATTCGAAGATACAGTCGAGGGTAAAGAATCTGAAATCAATAAAGACGAATTAATTAGAAAAAAGTTCCAAAAAGGACAATATATTTTGGTTCAAGTCATAAAGGATGCGTTTGATGAGAAAGGTCCTAAGCTTACAAATAATCTTGAATTCTCAGGTGATTACGTTGTATATTTCCCTCTTACAAAACAAGTTGCTGTTTCAAATAAAATAAAAAAAGAATCGAAACGAAATAAATTATACTCATTAGGCCGAGATTACACTAGTGATAATGAAGGGCTAATTTTCAGATCTTCATGTGAAAATGCTGAATCAGATGTGATTTTAAATGAGTTAAAAGGCTTTCAAGCATTTTATGGTTCATTAAAAAATCAAAGCTTTAAAAAAATCACTTGTGTATGGGAAGCGAATTCCTTGTTTACTAAGTTTTTTAAATTACATCCTAAAGATACAATCAGTGAATTAATCATTGATGATTTAGCTGCTTATAAAAATTATTTGCCTGAAGATCTTCAAATAAAAAGTTATCGAGAAAATGAAAATATTTTTGTGGCATTTAAAATTGAAGAACAAATAGACAAATCTTTTAAACAAATTGTATGGTTAAAAAATGGTTCATTTCTACTAATCGAACAAACTGAAGCTATGACAGTGATCGATGTAAATACAGGTAAATTTAGCGGAAAAAATAATCGTGAAGAAACTGTTTATCATACAAATCAATTAGCTGCAATTGAGATTGTTCGACAATTAAGGCTTCGTGATATTGGTGGGATGATTATTATTGATTTTATAAATATGAAGTCCGTTGAACAGCAAAAAAGTATAGGCGATCAATTAAAGGAAGCGTTTAAAAATGATCGAGCATATACAAAGCTATTTGGATTTTCTGACCTTGGTTTATTTGAACTTACACGCAAAAGAACAGCTCATTCACATATCGAAGCAACCCATCAAAAGTGCCCTGAGTGTAATGGTAGCGGGCTTGTAAAAAACACAGTTCAGACTGTTTTTGAGCTAGAAAGAGCGCTTTGGGAGCTCTCAACAAGTCGTGATATTGAGGCATTACTTGTTGAATGTAGTGAGGATGTCGCAAAAGCGTTAAATGGAGATCAGAATAATCATGTACAAAGACTAGAAAAAGCAATGTTTATAAAAATCTGTTTAAAAATTAGATCATCAAAAACACCATTTTATAATATAGTTAGAACTGGTACGACCAATGAAATAACAAGCTATTTAGCAACAAACATTAACTGAAGTAGTTGTTGACATTCGACATGCCCCGTGGTAACATCATAATGTTATTGTTTGTAGCGCACCCGTGCTACAACCGCGCATAATAGGTATTAAATTGCTATTTTTAGCATGCCTATTGGTGGCGAGTCTTAGACTATTGAGGAGGTGCAATTATGTACGCAATTATTGAAACTGGTGGTAAACAAATCAAAGTTGAAGAAGGTCAAGCAATCTACATTGAAAAACTTGATACTAACGCAGGTGAAACTGTAACATTCGACAAAGTTTTATTCGTAGGTGGCGAAAACATCAAAGTTGGTAGCCCAACTGTTGAAGGAGCTACTGTAACTGCAAAAGTTGAAAAGAACGGTAAAGCTAAAAAGATTCTTGTATTCAAATACAAATCTAAAAAGAACTACCGTCGTAAGCAAGGTCATCGTCAACCTTACACTAAAGTTGTTATCGAAAAAATCAACGCTTAATTTTAAGTGATGACTAGAATAACAATTGAACGTTTAAAAGATGGACGTATAGGTTCCTTTAAAATAAGTGGACATGCATTTTTCTCTGATGCTGGGACTGACATTGTTTGTGCCGGTATATCAGCAGTTTCGGTAGGAACTGTAAATGCTTTGGAAGCAATTTGCCGTATAGATTCCGAATTAAATACAGTAATTGATGAAAAGAAAGGTTTCTTGAAGTATCAATTACCGATTGATTTAAATGAAGATAATATGCAAAAAGCGCAACTTATCCTTGAAGCGATGATCGTATCTTTACAAACTATCGCTGCAAGTTACGGTGACTATGTCACTATAAACGAGTAAAACAGGAGGTGTAACCATGTTAAAATTAAATCTTCAGTTATTTGCTTCTAAAAAGGGAGTAGGTTCTACAAAAAACGGTCGTGACTCAATGTCAAAACGTCTTGGCGCTAAACGTGCTGATGGACAATTCGTAACTGGTGGTTCAATTCTTTACCGTCAACGCGGCACTAAGATTTATCCAGGTGTAAACGTTGGTCGTGGTGGAGATGACACATTATTTGCGAAGGTTGATGGCGTAGTTAAATTCGAACGTTTAGGCCGTGACCGCAAACAAGTAAGTGTATACCCTGTAGCTCAAGAAGCTTAAGAAACTAACTTAGAAACTCTAACCTTTTAGGTTAGAGTTTTTCTGTACTTAAGACATTTATATTTATAATAAATTGCTATTCAACATGGAAAAAGGTGTTGTTATAGCAACCTCTCAAACAATATGCTCCAAAGACTCGGCATTTTACAAGCTACACACTAGTTTGAGACTTTCAAAATGATCAATCAAATTGCCGAGTCTAACTTTTTTATTACCTTCATAAATACCAAAAATGTAAACCTATAGGAGAATACAATGCAGGAGAAATGGGACGTTCTAGAGGTATTAAGACATTCACGTCATGATTGGTTAAATCGAATTCAATTAATAAAAGGATACTTGGCCACAGGTCAATCTGACCAGCTAGAAGTGACGATTACGAAAATTGTTGCTGATTCTTTGAATGAAGCTAAAATTTGTTCGTTACAAATTCCAGAGTTTGCAGAATTTATCATTACCTATAACTGGAAGCCTCGTACAATTGTACTAGATTATGAAATTTTAGGAGAACCATGTTCGCTTAAAAATTTAGACGAAGTGATGACAGTATGGATTCAAAACTTTTTAGAAAAACTAGAATCTTGGGTACATATTTATGAGGAAAATTTTGTTAGTTTAACAATTGAAATAAATGATAAAACAGTTAGTTTCTTTTTTGACTTCAGAGGTAAACTAACAAAGAAAGAAGATATGTTGAAGTGGATTGTTTCATCATCAAATGACAGCTCAAAAATTAGAATGATGTCATATTTTTGTGAGACAGAAGAGTGCAGTATCGAATTTAAAATGGAAAAATAAAAGAGTGGTGGATTTATGTTTATTGATCAAGTCAAGATATATGTAAAAGGTGGAGACGGTGGAAACGGTATGGTAGCCTTCCGTCGTGAAAAATATGTTCCAAAAGGTGGCCCTGCTGGTGGAGACGGTGGTAGGGGAGCTAATGTTGTATTTATAGTAGATGAAGGCTTAAGAACATTAATGGATTTCCGTTATAAACGTCATTTTAAAGCAGATCGTGGTCAACATGGTATGTCTAAAAATCAACATGGTAAAAATGCAGAAGATATGATTGTAAAAGTACCACCTGGGACGATCGTAACAGATGCTGATTCAGGTGAATTAATAGCTGACCTTACAATGGATGGTCAAACAGCTATTATTGCAAGAGGAGGCCGTGGAGGCCGAGGAAATAGTCGATTTGCATCGCCTGCAAATCCAGCTCCAGAAATAGCTGAAAATGGTGAACCAGGTAAGGAAAGAAACATTAAACTAGAACTTAAAGTTTTAGCTGATGTTGGATTAGTTGGTTTCCCAAGTGTTGGTAAATCAACATTACTATCTGTTGTAAGTTCTGCTAGACCAAAAATCGCTGAATATCATTTTACAACAATTGTTCCTAATTTAGGTGTTGTAGAAACTGAAGATAATCGTAGTTTTGTAATGGCCGATTTACCAGGGTTAATTGAAGGAGCACATCAAGGTGTTGGACTTGGACATCAATTCCTACGTCATATTGAAAGAACACGTGTAATTGTTCATGTAATTGATATGTCAGGTCTTGAAGGCAGAGACCCATATGAAGATTACTTAACAATTAATCAAGAGCTAAAAGAATATAATTTACGTTTAACTGAACGACCTCAAGTAGTCGTTGCAAATAAAATGGATATTCCAGAAGCTGAAGAAAACTTAAGTAAGTTTAAAGAACAAGTTGGAGATGAAGTTCAAATTTTCCCAATTTCTGCGGTAACACGTCAAGGTTTACGTGATTTATTATTTACAGTTGCAGATTTAGTTGAAACCACTCCAGAATTCCCACTTCATGACGAAGAGGAAGACAAACCATTACGAGTTCTTTATAAATATCAAAAAGAAGAACCTACTTTTGAGATTACTCGTGAAAGTGATGGAACGTTCGTCATTAAAGGTGAAGAACTTGAAAAACTATTCAAAATGACTAACTTTGAACGTGAAGAGTCAATTCGTCGATTTGCACGTCAAATGCGTGGAATGGGGATTGATGAAGCACTACGTCAACGTGGCGCGAAAAACGGAGATATCGTTAAAATTTCTGAATACGAATTCGAATTTATCGATTAATAAATTTCTCTATAATAAGAGGGTGTCCAAATTTGGGACACCCTCTTTCTTATTTAATCATAAATAAAATGTCGCAAATAAGACTTGGTAAAGTATGACTAAGATCCCCTTGCTCTACATAAAAAAGGGATGTCCTTAACCCTGACACATGAGACAACCCCATATTGTTTAATCAAAGAAATCTACCAATACCTTTTCAATCTTTTAAACCTTCACTTAAGGCATGTCTACCAAAAAACCTTCATTTTTTAATTGTAAGATTGCACTTTCTAGCTGCTGTTCACTATCTGCCTCTATCGTATGAAGATGTGTTCCATTTGTTAAATTAGACAGAGGGACAGAACTCGTTTCTCCCATTTTTTGAAGGAATAAGGATATATCATAACGGTTAGAAATTTGTAATTGGGCTGTGATATATCCATAGACAGGATGTTCAACCATTACATCCTTAACTGTAACACCGTGATCGACTAATATTTCTAGTTCTTTTTGAGTGTCTTCAGCTGTATGGTGACAAATAATTACTTTTCTAATTTTGTTCGTTTCCTTATTAGGATGCATATAAATATAACCTTGTGCAGTTGCTAGTATAGGTTCATCTTTCGCTTTTAAAAGTGTAATATCACCTACAACAACTTGTCGACTAACATTTGCTCTTTTGGCTAAGGAATTGCCTGATAAGGGCGACTCAGACTCCTTTAACCATTGTAAAACTTTCTTTCTTCTTTCTTCCCCTAAAAGTTTTTTATTCATATTAATTTCCTCGATTAAAAATTTTGATTAATAATTAATTTTAACACAGACGAAAATTTGATTAAGTCTTCTTCCGTTGTCTGTTTTCCGATTGAAACTCTGAAGAATTGTTTTGCCTCATGTGGGTCTCTTCCAATTGCTAACATCGTTTCTGAAGGTTTCTGCATGCCAATTGCACAAGCACTTCCCGTTGAAATGGCAAATTGATGTCGATTACATTCAAGCATGACAAACTGACCTTCAAGTCCAATGATCCTCATTCCAATTATATTTGGAATACACTCTCCATCAGAACCTTCAAATTTTACAAGATGTTGAACATCTTGTAATTGTGATTTTAAAACATTTTTTAAATAGTGACATCTCTTTTGCTCTTCGTCTTGATTTTTTATTATATGACCGGCTGCTGTTACGAATGATGCAATTGCTGGAACATTAACTGTACCGGGACGAATCCCACTTTCATGAGATGTACCGGGATAGATTGGTTGACAAGTTAATTTAGGATTTAAATAAAGGGCTCCAATCCCTTTTGGTCCATATAATTTATGACCTGAAATACTAAGACTAGAAATTGCATATTTTGAGACATCTATTGCTATTTTTCCAAATGATTGTACACAATCGCAATGAAGTAAAATATTTGATGAATTAAATAAATTTGCAATTTCGTTAATCGGTTGAATAGCTCCAATTTCAGAATTTACATGTTGAAAAATTCCCAATACAGTATCTTCACGAATTGCATTTTCAATCACTTCTAATGAAATAATCCCGTTATTTGTAACTGGTAAATAAGATACTTCATATCCTTGTTCTTCCAGTACTTTTAAATAATTACTAATTGAAGAATGCTCTAATGTGGTGGTTAATATGTGTTTTCCGACTTTTTTTGTACTCTTCAAGAGGGTTTGAATAGCAATTAAATTTGATTCAGTTCCTCCACTTGTAAAGTAAATTGAAGCGGGGCTAGCATTTATAAATCCTGCTAATTGCTTGCGGCATGCTTCAAGTAACAGTGATGCCTTTGAGCCAATATCATGTAAACTTCGCTCATTTCCAAAGTAATTTTTAGAGGCAGTCACAAATGTCTCAATGGCTTCTTCACTCATTGGAGTTGTAGCAGCATAGTCTAAATAAATCAAATTAAAGTCTCCTTTTTTACGCATTAAAAAAAAATTTCTTGTCATTAGTTTAAATATATGTAAATATAGGTGTCAAGACAGCTTTTTTATCTATAAGATAAAATTTAAATAGATGTACTGTAAATGGAGGGGGCAACTATGCGAAATGCAGACGTTGTCATTATTGGCAGTGGGATTGCTGCTTTAATGGCTGCTGAGGAAATTTGTCAGTCTAAAAATGTGATTCTATTCACAAAGAAGAAAATTTGGGACAGCAATTCGATGCTTGCACAAGGTGGAATTGCAGCTGTAATGTCTGATGATGATTCATGGGAACTTCATAAACAAGATACGCTCGAAGCGGGTTGTAATGTAAATAATATAGATGCAGTAGAAGAACTAGTAAAGAACGGAACAACGTCTATGAAGGATCTTGTTTCTATTGGCATGGAGTTTGATAAAGATGAATCAGGTCAGTTTCATCTTGGTAGAGAAGGGGCACATCGGAAAAATAGAATTTTACATTCTGGCGGAGATGCTACTGGAAAGCATTTAGTTGAAACTGTTTATGCTCGGATAAAAGAGAAAATAACGATTATTGAACATGAAATGGTAATTGATTTAATCATACAAGATGGAATATGTAAGGGCGTTTATATACTTAATGAAAATGGGGAACTAGAATCCTGTTTTGCAAACACAACACTTCTTGCAACGGGCGGTATTGGGGCAATGTATCAATTTAGTTCTAATAATAAGGCCATAACCGGAGATGGAATTGCTATGGCATATCGAGCGGGTTGTGAGATGGCTGATTTGGAATTTATTCAATTTCATCCAACGATGCTTTACATTAATGGGGCATGTAAAGGGCTAGTATCAGAAGCTGTTAGAGGTGAAGGAGCTTTTTTAGTAACGAAAACTGGTCGTCGCATTATGAAAGGAATTCATCCTTTTGAAGATTTAGCACCAAGAGATGTTGTTAGTAGGGCGATTTTTAATGAAATGCAAAACGGGGAAGAAATCTATTTATCGATCAAAATGATTGATGGATTTGAACAACGTTTCCCAACAATTACTGCCAATCTTATTAATAATGGAATTGATCTACAAAAAGGATTGATTCCTGTCGTTCCAGGCGCACACTTCCACATGGGTGGGGTAAAGACTTCTGCAAATGGGGAAACGACAATTCCAGGATTGTTTGCAGTAGGAGAGGTTGCTTGTACAGGTGTGCATGGTGCAAACCGACTTGCTAGTAATTCTTTATTGGAAGGGATTGTGTTTGGTAAAAAGGTTGCGAAATTTATTGCTGACCTTCCTTTAGTTAAAATAAATGAAAATCCACCCAAATACATGATACCAAGATTTAGAACGTTACCTACAAAAGATGAAATTAAAGAAATAATGATGAAGTATATCGGTATTGTAAGAAATGAAGATGATTTAAATAAAGCTATCAACTATTTTTCCTATTTCTTAGAGTCTAAAACAGTTGATACACGCCCGATGAACAAAGAGGAAATAGAAAGATACAATATGTTAATTGCTGGAAAACTAATTGCAGAAGCTGCAATAAGAAGAAAAGAAAGCATCGGCTCACATTTTATAGAATATATAGATCAACCAGCTAATATTTGAGGAGAGAAATTCATGAATACATTAAAAGCTAAAAAAATGATTGAGCAATTTTTACTAGAGGATGTTGGGGAAGGAGATCTATCCTCAATTCATATTTTTCCAATGCATGAAAGAACAACTGGAAAAGTACTTGCAAAAGCAGATGGAGTAGTTGCGGGTACTGATTTAATCGAAATAACTTATAAATTACTTCATGATGATATCAAAGTAACTTTACACGTTAAAGATGGAGAATCTGTTTTGGCAGGGCAGCTACTTGCAGAAGTAGAAGGACCAGTTCAAGTGTTATTATCAGGTGAAAGAGTTATGCTTAATCTTTTACAACGAATGAGTGGGATTGCAACGCTTACTTCAAAAGCAGTTAAAACATTAAACGACGAAAAAATCAAACTTGTCGATACAAGAAAAACGATGCCAGGTTTACGTTTATTTGATAAGTATGCAGTTACCTGTGGTGGAGGAGCGAACCATCGTTTTGGTTTATATGATGCAGTTATGCTTAAAGATAATCATATTGCTTACGCAGGTTCAATTAAAAATGCTGTTGATTCATTACGAGATAAATTAGGTCATATGGTCAAAATTGAAGTCGAGACTGAAAACAAAGATCAAGTTCTACAAGCTATTGAAGCTGGTGCCGATGTCATTATGTTTGATAATCGTACTCCAGATGAAATAAAAGAATTCGTTAAGCTTGTTCCAGAAACGATTGTAACGGAAGCTTCTGGTGGAATTACTTTAGATAATTTAGCAAGTTTTCAAAACTGTGGTGTAAATGTTATATCTTTAGGCTGTTTAACACATTCAGCAAAAGCATTAGATATAAGCTTCTATTTGTAATAAAGAGGGATTGGAGTGGGGACAATGAACGTTTTAGATATGATCCAAAAAAATGAAGGATATCAAATTCCTGATGAGTATTATACATTATCAACTGAGGAAATGGAAAAAAGAGTAAAAGATATAAAAGAGAGATTAGGTGATGCTCTTTTCATTCCAGGTCATCATTATCAAAAGGAAGAAGTTGTAGTTTTCTCAGATTCGACTGGAGATTCTCTACAACTTGCTCAAGTTGCTGCTAATAATAAAAAAGCGAAATATATTGTATTCTGTGGTGTACATTTTATGGCAGAGACCGCAGATATTTTAACGGAAGATGAACAGATTGTTATTTTACCTGATATGAGAGCAGGCTGTTCAATGGCAGATATGGCAGATCACCATCAAACTGATCGTGCATGGGTAGAGTTACAGAAGCTTTTCGGAGACACAATTTTACCGTTAACATATGTTAATTCAACAGCTGCTATTAAAGCGTTTGTTGGTAGAAATGATGGTGCAACCGTAACATCATCAAATGCTAAGAAGGTTGTTTCGTGGGCTTTCACACAAAAAGAACGTATATTGTTCCTACCTGATCAACATTTAGGTAGAAACACAGCATTTGAATTAGGTGTACCGTTAGAGCATATGGCGATTTGGAATCCAATAACTGATACTTTAGAATATGATGGTGATGATCTAAATAACATCAAAGTAATACTTTGGAAAGGTCACTGCTCTGTTCATGAGAATTTTACTGTGAAAAATATTGAGAATGTACGAAAAAATCATCCAGATATGAGAATTATTGTGCATCCAGAATGTTCTAGAGAAGTTGTAGCAGCAAGTGATGACAATGGATCTACTAAATATATTATTGACCAAATTGAAGCTGCTCCTGCAGGAAGTAAATGGGCAATTGGAACTGAAATGAACCTAGTTCAAAGAATTATTAAAAATCATCCTGATAAGGAGATCATTTCATTAAATCCATTTATGTGTCCTTGCTTAACGATGAATCGTATCGATTTACCGCATTTATTATGGTCTTTAGAAAATATCGAAAAAGGTAACATCCAAAATATTATCAAAGTAGATAAACAAACTGCAAAAGATGCAATTAAAGCCTTAGATAAAATGCTTGAGCTTGCTTAAAAAATAAATAGAGTAAAAAATTAAAATCATTTAGTTCAAACTGAGCTAAATGATTTTTTTATAGAAAAAACAAGAATAAAGTAAATACTTATACAAGCTTACTCGTCATAAATTAAAATACCTTCTATCATAAATACAAATATTCAGACATACATTGTTGTGAGGTACTAATGTACAATCCAACGTAGAGGCAATTGGTCAGGAGGGGAAAAGGTGAGAATTCACATAGTAATAAAGGGCGATACCCTTAAGAGCATTGCTCAAAAATATAACATCGACTACGAAGAGATCGTTAAATTAAATGCCCAACTAAGTAATCCAGATATGATCTATCCTGGCATGAAAATAAAAGTGCCAGAACGGGGAGAAAAACCAGCCCCATTAGGTTCTAAAAAGGAGGTACTGCAACCTAAGCCAAGTGCTGCTTTGGTGGTAGAAGAAGGAAATGTTCAACCTGTAACTCAGACACAACCTGCTGTCATGCCGAATACAAAGCCAGTTGATAATAATTTGAATATCAATGTAGAGGTTACACCGACAGTAAAGCCTGTAATTCAGGTACCTATTCCACCTGCGAAACCGACTGTATCACCTGCGACAAATAATGCGAATCAACAAGTATCTCCTGTTCAAACTGGAAAACCAAATGCGAACATACCGCAAGTTGTTTCGCCAGTGGCAGTTAAAAATCCGATAAATGATAATAAATCAAATGTGAACACCAAGGGAGGACAAAGCATGTCAGAGAAAAAGAACTACTTCCCAGGATCATTGGTTTCTCCATCAACACCAAATCCGCAAGTATCGCCAGCGGAAACAGGAAAACCAAATCAACAAGTATCGCCTATATCAACAGGAAAACCAAATCAACAAGTTTCACCGGTATCAACAGGAAAACCAAATGTGCAAGTATCACCAGTAGCAACAGGAAAACCAAATGTGCAAGTATCACCAGTAGCAACAGGAAAACCAAAAGAGCAAGTCTTACCAGTAGTAACAGGAAAACCGAATATGCAAGTATCACCGGTATCAACAGGAAAACCAAATATGCAAGTATCACCAGTATCAACAGGAAAGCCGAATATGCAAGTATCACCAGTATCCACAGGGAAACCAAATATGCAAGTGTCACCAGTATCCACAGGGAAACCAAATATGCAAGTGTCACCAGTATCAACAGGAAAACCAAATATGCAAGTGTCACCAGTATCAACAGGAAAGCCAAATGCGCAAGTATCACCAGTAGCTACTAATAAAGCCCAAACATTACCAGCATATATGGGGCCAAATAATGCACCACAAACATTACCAGCATATATGGGACCTAATGCACCACAAACACTTCCAGCATACTCAGGACCGAATGTACCACAAACATTACCAGCATATGTAGGACCAAATCCAAACGCAGCTCAAACATTACCAGCGTATGTAGGACCAAACCCAAATGCAGCCCAAACGTTACCAGCGTATATGGGACCAAATGAAAACTTCCCACAAACAATGCCGGCGTATATGGGACCAAACGCAAACTTCCCACAAACAATGCCAGCATATATGGGACCAAACGCAAACTTCCCACAAACAATGCCGGCATATATGGGACCAAACGCAAACTTCCCACAAACAATGCCAGCATATATGGGACCAAACGCTGGCTACCCATATTATCCACGAGGAGAAGGAGGAGCATTACCAACATTACCGAGTTTTGGAGCTATGCCGATGTTGCCAGGATCTGGAGAAGCACCAGGAGCGACTGGAGGAGCACCAGTAGCACCAGTTCCGCCAACTGCGATGCCAATGCCATTACCAGCGCCAATGCCAGGAAATACTGGGCAAACAATGCCATCGTATATGGGACCAAATCCAAATACAGGGCAAACACTACCAGCATATATGGGACCGAATCCAAATTTAGCCCAAACATTACCGGCATACATGGGACCGAATGGAAATTTCCCACAAACATTACCAGCATATATGGGACCAAATGAAAACTTCCCAGCAACAATGCCGGCATATATGGGACCAAATGAAAATTTCCCAGCAACACTACCAGCATATATGGGACCAAACGCAAACTTCCCACAAACATTACCAGCATATATGGGACCAAACGCAAACTTCCCACAAACATTACCAGCATATATGGGACCAAATGAAAACTTCCCAGCAACATTACCAGCATATATGGGACCAAACGCAAACTTCCCAGCAACACTACCAGCATATATGGGACCAAATGAAAACTTCCCAGCAACACTGCCAGCATATATGGGACCAAACGCAAACTTCCCACAAACACTGCCAGCATACATGGGACCAAATGCAAACTTCCCACAAACACTGCCAGCATATATGGGACCAAATGAAAACTTCCCGCAAACAATGCCGGCTATGGACTATCCAAAGTTCCAAGGCGGACCTGTTGTTTCACCGTATGCTACTGGACCGGCACCAATGTATCGTGATTCATCAGAACCTTATTTTGATCCAAATTCGCAATTATTTACTCCTTATGCACAAAATCAGTCTTCATACGGAGTGCCATATTTTGAGGAAGATGAACAATAAAGAATTTTATTTAAAAAGACGATTAGTTTCTAATCGTCTTTTTTTTATTTTTGACTAATTCATACAGGAATTAATTGGTGTAGAAATTATTTTCCCATGAAACAGCATTTAAAGGCTACTTTTTACTTAAAATGAGTTTCAAACCATCAATTAACAATTTAAAATCCACCTAAAAAGGTCAACCTAACTTTGTAATACATCTTTAGTATTACAATTTGCTGTAATTAAAGGGAGGGTTTTATATTGAATAAAAAAGGTCTTATCGTTGCTACAGGTACGGTGCTAACAGCTTTAACATTATCTGCTTGTGGAACAAACAATAATGCCATGAATGACCATAAAAGAAATGTTGGTTATGAAAAAGTAAACTTCAATAGACCGACAAACCCTTATGCTGTTAATTATCGTTATGAAAACGTAAACTATCCTAATAACCAAGATTATTTCACAAAGAAAAATAATCACTACGGAAATGATCGTATAAATGAAGGTTTAAGAAGTGAGTATTCTAATGATGGCGTAATCCATGACGGAACATATGGAAGAAATGTCAATAATGTGAATAGAAACTACACGATGGATCAAGTTCGTTATAATAACGATCTAAACACAGCTCCTCTTGTACCATATACAAATATTAGTACAAACACTAATATGAATGCAGGTGAACGAAAGTTTGCTGATCAAATTTCTAAACGAGTAGAACAAATGTCAAATGTAGCCAAAGCAAGCACGGTTGCTGTTGGTGATCAAGTCCTTGTTGCAGTAGATCTAGTAAATAAGAATGTTGATGAAAGTGCATTTAGATCTAAAATCAAAGACGCTTTATCACCATACACTAGTGGTAAAAAAGTATATGTAACATTCGATGGAACAATTAGAAATAATTTAAATAACATTACAAATAATGTTCCAAATGCCACTAAAAATGTATTATACGATACAAAAGAAAATGTTAAACATATGTATCGTAATGTAAAAAATGATGTGAAGGATGCAACTAATCCAAACCGATAAAATCAATTTTTTACATTGAAAAGGAAGAAGCTCTTGCTTCTTCCTTTTTTTAAAGTATTCAGTTTTAGGAAGCGGATTTCACAAGTTTAGTTATGTTTAGTTCTTAGAATAGTTAAATAATTCGTTTGATGAGGCTTAAACAATATGGTAAAGTGATTTTTATATTGACCAAAAGTTCGAAGTGGTCAATTGGTTTATAAGAGAATTTGAGGTGAGTTTTTTGAAAAAGCAAAATATTTTACAAGCTGCCACAAAGTCATTTACCATTTTTGGCTATAAAGCAACTACAATGAGTCAAATCGCAAAACAAGCAAATGTTGGAAAGGGAACAATCTATACTTTCTTTAAAAATAAAGAAGAATTGTTTGATGAAATCATCAATAATCTGATTAATGAAATGAAATTTTTAGCAGAACAATCCATTCGCGATGAAGATTCATTCATCGAAAAAGCACATAAAGGAATTGAAGTTTTTATTGCCTTTCATAATGAACACGAATTAACAATAAAGTTACTTCAGGAACAAAAAGAAATTGGAACGACTATAGTACATGACGCTTTAAAACGATTAAATCATTCAATCATTCTATACATACAAAAAAAAATTGAAGAAGCAATCGCAAAGAAAGAGATTGTTGAATGTGATCCCGAAATAACTGCATTAGTAATGTTTCGACTTTATACAACACTTAAAATCGATTGGGAGAAAGAGCACGAAGCACTAAGTCCTAAAAAAATTACTGAGCTATTTAACTTTTATATCCTAAATGGTTTATCAAAAGCGCAGGATTAAGGGCCAGAGGGTTGGGAGGAGAAAATTTTTGATTTTAAAATTAGACAATAAAGATAAAAAAATGGCAAATTCAATTTTAAATGTACAGTTACCTGCATATAAGGTAGAGGCAAAGTTAATCAATTTTGAAGGAATACCACAATTAAAGGACAATGTCGAAAGTATTAGAGATTCCAAAGAAATCTTTATCGGATATGTGATTGATAATGATTTAAAAGGATTTTTGGCTTATTCAGAAGGCGATAACGAATATCAAATATGTAGACTTGTAGTAAATCCTAGTTGCTTTAAGCGAGGAATTGCAAGGAAATTAGTTCATTATTTTTTAAATGAAATTGCCAAAAAGAAAAAGGTAATTGTATCAACAGGATCAGATAACCTACCAGCCATTAACTTATATAAAACTTCTGGTTTTAAATTTCATAAAAAAATTGAAGTAGCACCTAATTTTTTTATTTCTCTATTTGAAAATACATCTGATCATTAACGATAAAGTTAAAAATCATTAGCTTTAATCCACTTTTACTAAAGATTACTCTTTAGTTTTTTTGTTTAGGAGATTAATGGAAATGTAATTATAAAAATTTTAAACATCTTGGATAAAGAGAAAAGGAATGGTCAAACTAAAAACGCTTGTATGATTTTGTCTAAAGGAGTGGATGTTTGTGAAAAAGTTCATTTTACTATTTGTTTGTTTACTAGCTTTATTAATACCGGCACAAACTGAAACATTGGCAGCTCATAATAATATCCATCATAGTTCTAACAAAAAGGGGATTACAATCATTTTACATAAAGTATATATTAACGGTGAAGTGATTGAGGAAATTTATATTAATCAACACAAAACCCTGGGGCAAGTCAAAAAAGAATTTAAGGGTTGGAAAGTCATAGAAGAAAATGATGATCAAATCGTATTAATGAAAAAAATAAATGATCTTTCACCTACTTTAAAATCGAAAGGTTATTTAGGAATAAATTCAAATGGAGTTTTGAATTTATATATTGGAGCGCCAAGTGGTAATAATATTATTGAATCTTTTTTTCAAATAGATACGAATAAATTAGAAGTAAATAAACAAAAGCAGCTTGAGAAAGGGATTAAAATTTCGACCAAATATCATTACGAATATCTATTACATTACCTAAAAGAGTATGAAAGAATCGTAAATTGAATTTCAGAATTCGACTGTTGTCAATCGATAACGACAAACTAAATAAAAAAATAATCCACAAAGGTGATTTATTTTCCTTGTGGATTTTTTGTATTTTTTTGTTTCAAGTCATTTTTACTATTTCGAACTTCCTTTTCCTGGGCTCTTTCCCATTCATTTCGCAAAATAGAATAAACATAAGTATCATGCGCTGTATTACCTTGAATTAAATACTCGCGTAGTAGACCCTCATTCGTAAATCCTATTTTTTCAAGAAGTTTTTGGGAAGGGAGATTTTCTGGATAAACGATTGCTCCAATTCGATTTAGTTGAAGAATATCAAATCCATATGATAATAATGCTTTTAAAGCTTCTGTCGCAAAACCTTTTCTCCAATAGTCTGGGTGTAGCTCATAGCCAACTTCTGCTCTTTTGTTTCGTTCTTGGTAGGCAGTAAATCCGCATGTTCCGATTAATTTGTTTGTTTTATTATCAATCATCCCCCAACGGATGCCATTGCGCATTTCATACATTTCTCTAAAATAATGAATTACGTCCAATACTTCACTACTATTTTTTAGTGCATCTAGTCCATAATATTTGGTGACATCTTCTCTTGATAAAATATTGAACATCCGATTAAGATCAGTGACTTTAATTTCTCTTAAATAAAGTCTCTCTGTAGTTAGAGTTGGAAACATGTTCAAATCGAATGGCCTCCCTATGGATTTTCTTAAGTACCAAGCTTTTAAAATTTTTCTAATTTTTTTAGTCATTTTTTATAAGAACTTTTTAGTTAAATCATATGTATAAAATTTTTATTTTCGACAGCCGACTATTTTTTTCCTTCTTCTATCTATGGTACAATGGAATACATGTAAAAAGGGGAGAAAACCATGTACGAATACATAATTGGAAAGATAGAATGGGTTGGACCAGAATATATTGTAATTGATCATAATGGAATGGGCTATCAATTATTTACACCTAATCCGTATGTTTTTAGACCTTCAAACGAAATCTTAAAAGTTTATACTCATCATTATGTAAGAGAAGATGTTATGATGTTATATGGTTTTAAAACACTAGATGAACGTACTTTATTTCAAAAATTGTTAAGTGTGTCAGGAATCGGACCAAAAGGTGCCTTGGCAATTGTTGCGACTGGAGAGCCAAATCAAATTGTTCATGCGATAGAAGAAGAGGACGAGGCATTTTTAACAAAATTTCCGGGTGTTGGTAAAAAGACAGCAAGACAAATGATCCTTGATTTAAAAGGAAAACTTGAAAAAGTCTTTGGAGCAGTTCAAGTCGATTTATTTACTGACCTAGATGCTATTGAAGAGAAAGAAAGTGTAGCATCTTCATTAGATGATGCAATTGAAGCTTTAAAAGCATTAGGCTATGCGGAAAAAGAAGTTAAAAAGATCGTACCGTTATTAAATAATGAAAAACTTTCAACTGATGAATATATTAAAAAAGCACTTCAATTACTATTGCAAGCTAAGAGGTGATGAAAATGGATGACCGAATTTTATCAAGTGAAAGTAGTGGCGAGGAATTTGATCAAGAGCTTTCACTAAGGCCTCAATCATTACGGGAATATATAGGGCAAGATAAAGTTAAAAAGAATTTGCAAGTTTTTATTGAAGCTGCAAAAATGCGAAATGAGTCTTTAGATCATGTTCTATTATACGGTCCTCCTGGATTAGGTAAAACCACTTTAGCAGCGATTATTGCGAATGAACTAGGTGTAGGATTCAAAACGACTTCGGGACCTGCGATTGAGCGTCCAGGAGATTTAGCAGCTATTTTGACTTCCCTTCAACCAGGTGATGTATTATTTATCGATGAAATTCACCGACTGCCCAGAACAGTAGAAGAAGTACTTTACCCAGCAATGGAAGATTTTTTCTTTGATATCGTAATTGGAAAAGATGCAACTGCTAGGTCGGTAAGAATTGATTTGCCACCATTTACATTAATAGGTGCAACCACTAGAGCAGGTCTTCTTTCTTCACCACTTAGAGATCGTTTTGGCGTCTTAAATCGGTTAGAATTTTATACAGTTGAACAGCTAGCATTGATTGTTAAAAGAACAGCAGAGTTATTTGGAATGGAAATTGAAAATGACGCTGCATTAGAGGTAGCTAGAAGGTCTCGAGGTACACCTCGAATTGCAAACCGTTTATTACGAAGAGTTAGAGATTTTGCTCAAGTTCAAGGAAGTGGAATCATTACCTTTGAAATAGCAAAAGACTCTTTAATTCAAATGCAGGTTGATGAAGCAGGTCTAGACCATATCGATCATAAATTGTTACTAGCTATTATTGAGCGATTTAAAGGCGGTCCTGTTGGGGTTGATACGATTGCAGCTTCGATTGGTGAAGAGTCACAAACAATTGAAGATGTATATGAGCCATATTTACTACAAATTGGATTTCTTCAGCGGACTCCTAGGGGACGAATTGTTACTGATTTAACATACAAACATTTCGGGTTGCAGGTGCCGGAGCAATGATTGATTTGTCAAAAATTTTAATTACGTTAGGGATTATCTTATTAGTTGTTGGATTGTTTATTCGATTTGTAGGGAAACTTCCGGGCGATATTTTTATAAAAAAAGGAAATGTATCGTTTTACTTTCCGATTGTAACATGTATTATCATAAGTATTTTACTTTCACTTATTTTTTCACTTTTTGGGAGAAAATAAATTAGTAGGAATAAATAGAGTTTGGAAAAGGGAATTGTGGATAATCTCCCTTTCTCCTTACTCCTGAAATTTATGAGGTGTATAGAAATGGATGTAAATTTATTTGATTTTGATTTACCTGAAGAATTGATTGCTCAGACTCCTTTGTTGGACCGAGAAGCATCGAGACTAATGGTATTACATAAAGAGTCTGGAAATGTAGAGCATAAACAGTTTCCAGATGTGTTAGATTATTTACAAGAGGGCGACTGTTTAGTTTTAAATGAAACAAAAGTCATGCCTGCTAGATTATTTGGTGTGAAAGAAGATACAGGTGCTCAAATTGAAGTATTATTACTTCAGCAAGAAGAGCAGGATGTATGGGAAACATTAGTTAAGCCTGCTAAAAGAGTAAAAGAAGGTACAATCATTTTATTTGGAGATGGCAGATTAAAGGCAGAATGTGTAGGTTCTAGTGATCAAGGTGGAAGAAAATTAAAATTCCAATATGATGGGATTTTTTATGAAATCTTAGACCAATTAGGTGAAATGCCGCTTCCTCCATATATTAAAGAAAAATTAGAAGATAAAGATCGTTATCAGACTGTATTCGCAAAAGAAATTGGATCAGCGGCGGCGCCTACAGCAGGTTTACATTTTACAAAAGAACTATTAGCTAAAGTTCAAGAAAAAGGTGTAAAGTTAGCGTTTATTACATTGCATGTAGGGTTAGGTACATTTAGACCAGTAAGTGTAGAATCGATTGAAGAACATGATATGCACTCGGAATACTACTATATGTCTGATGAAACGGCTAAACTGTTAAATGAAACGAAAGCAAACGGCGGTAGAATCATTACCGTTGGAACAACTTCTACTCGCACAGTTGAAACGATTGCTACAGCTAATAACGGTAAGTTTGAAGGGTCTAGTGGTTGGACGTCTATCTTCATTTTCCCAGGATATAAATTTATGGGAATTGACGGGATGATTACGAACTTCCATTTACCGAAATCAACTTTAATTATGCTGATTAGTGCTTTAGCTGGAAGAGAACCAGTTTTATCTGCTTATAAAGAAGCAGTAGATCAAAAATATCGCTTTTTTAGCTTTGGCGATGCAATGTTAATACTTTAAGAATTGAAAGGAATCGAAAAATGACAGCAATTCGTTATGAACATGTTAAAACTTGTAAGCAAACAGGTGCTAGATTAGGAATTGTCCATACTCCACATGGTTCATTTGAAACTCCAGCATTTATGCCTGTTGGAACTTTAGCCACTGTTAAAACAATGGCTCCTGAAGATTTAAAAGCAATGGGATCAGGTATTATTTTAAGTAATACTTACCATTTATGGTTAAGACCTGGACATGAGATTATTAAAAAAGCTGGTGGCTTACATAAATTTATGAACTGGGATCGTGCAATCTTAACAGATTCAGGAGGATTCCAAGTATTTAGCTTAAGTCAATTCCGAAAAATTGAAGAAGAAGGCGTACATTTCAGAAATCACTTAAATGGCGATAAATTATTCCTTTCACCAGAAAAGGCGATGGAAATTCAAAATGCATTAGGTTCTGATATCATGATGGCCTTTGATGAGTGTCCACCATACCCTGCTGAATATGAGTACATGAAACGTTCAGTTGAGAGAACTAGCAGATGGGCAGAGCGTTGTTTAAACTCACACCAAAGACCAGAGGATCAAGGATTATTTGGTATTGTACAAGGTGGAGAATACGAAGAACTTCGTAAACAATCCGCAAGAGACTTAGTTTCTTTAGATTTCCCAGGCTATGCAATTGGCGGATTATCTGTTGGTGAGCCAAAGGATGTAATGAATAGAGTTTTAGAATTTACGACTCCTTTACTACCAACGGATAAACCAAGATATTTGATGGGGGTAGGTTCTCCTGACTCATTAATTGATGGTGCAATTCGTGGAGTGGATATGTTTGACTGCGTACTTCCAACACGTATCGCTCGAAATGGTACATGTATGACTAGTGAAGGTCGATTAGTTATTAAGAATGCAAAATATGCAGAGGACTATTCTCCACTTGATCCCAATTGTGATTGTTATGCATGTAAAAACTATACACGAGCATATATCCGTCATTTAATCCGATGTGAAGAGACGTTTGGAATGCGTTTGACTACTTACCATAACTTACATTTTCTGTTACAATTAATGGAACAAGTTCGCCAAGCAATCCGCGAAGACCGTTTAGGTGATTTCCGAGAAGAGTTTTTTGAACAATACGGTTTTAATAAGCCGAACGCTAGGAACTTCTAAAATTTACATATTGAAAGGAAGATTAAGATGGGTAATGGTTTAATGGGGATTTTACCTCTAATATTAATGTTTATAGTTTTCTACTTCTTACTAATCCGTCCACAACAAAAGCGTCAAAAGCAAACAGCTTCTATGCAAGCTGGAATTAGCAAAGGCGATATGGTTGTAACAATCGGTGGATTACACGGTTTAGTTGATGCTGTTAACGAAGAAAATAATACAATTACTTTAAAAACTACTGATGGATCACGTATGGTATTTGAAAAAAGCGCAATTCGTGAAACAAGAACACAAGCTTAATTTTAAATAATTGTATCGTAAGAAACGCTAGTTCCATTTTGGAAACTAGCGTTTTGTTTATTCTATAAGAAATTTAAAGTCTCAAGTGATTAAAAACTCAAAAAAACTTGATTATCAGACTGATTGCAAGCGCTTGTCTTTTGAGGCGCGGAGTTACCTTAGATGGTAATGAGCACCGCGCAGGCAGGCGAAGAAACGAAGAAAGCGAGCGTTTGGCGGGCAGTCTGCTGATTATTTATTATAAGATTTATTACTTGCTGCGTTCACTCCAAAAATTGACCCTAACATACAAACACCTAAGAAGATCCCATGATACATTATTTGTTCTTGTGAAAAAGTTCGGTCATAGCCAAGAAACTGTACAAAAAATACAAAAATAGAATACGCTCCACTCGTTAATAATCCAAGAATCCACCCTTTTTCTTTCCCTTTCGCACCTGTAACAAAACCACCTATTAACATAACGATAAATGATAGGATAAGAGTTGTTGTTGTGACACTTGCTTCTGTAAGTGAAGTTAGTTTAAGTAATAATGATAAAATCAAACTAATTGACAATACTAATAATAGAATAGTTAAAAAGCCAAAAGAGACAGCTACAGCTGTTTTTTTCATTCATATTCCCCCTTGTACACTCTTTTAATACAAGCATATTCATGAGATGAATTTTTAGAATACTTATAGAGCATAGAAAGAGTAAAATTATGAACAAAATTCTACTATTATTTTCTTTATGGAAAATTAGTTGTATTAGGACTCAAATTTATAGATGTTAAGCACTAACTTAAAAACATGTTTTATTAAAATCAACAAGTTTTGGATGTGAGGGTAAGTAAAATGGAATTAGGTTCTATGACGATTCGTACCATTTTAATTTATTTAATTATTGCATTTTTCTTTCGGTTAATGGGTAAGAGAGAAATAGGAGAGTTAAGTTTATTAGATTTAGTCGTTTATATATTGTTAACTGAAATAGCAGCTATCGGTATCGAAAACCATGATGATCCCATCATAAAAGTAATCTATCCAATGTTTTTAATTGTCGTTATCCAAATAATTTTTTCCTTAATTTCGCTAAAAAGTGTTAAATTTAGAAAAATATTAGATGGCCATCCCGTACTAATCATTAGTAAAGGGAAAGTTTTAGAGAAAGAGATGAAAAAACAAAGATACACGTTTGACGACTTATTACTCCAACTTAGAGAGAAGGATATTGGAGATGTAAGGGATGTTGATTATGCACTTCTAGAGCCTACAGGTAAATTATCAATATTTAAAAAGGAAATAAATGGTGATATAAACTATAGTTCACTCACATTTCCATTAATATTAGATGGTATCGTACAAGAAGATAATCTAAATCAGTATCATAAAGATAAACAATGGTTATTAGAACAGCTAAAAAAACATGGTTATGACGATTTTAAACAAATATCTTATTGCAGTTTACGAGGCGGAGAAATCTTTATTGATAAGAAAGACGAATAATGCAGGATTGAGAAAAATTAGTATCCTGAAGTGGAAAGTACATTAATTATTGTGGTCAGAGTGATGAAATACTTTAGAGTCAATATGAAAAGTATGAACACTATGTTTAAGATGGTACATAAGGATTCAGATTCTCTATGACATGTTTTTTTTACGTTTTTAATTGAACTAACGTTATTTCGTTGGAAAAATTATTTAAACCTTTTTTTACTAAAATAGTCTATAATAGGCATGCATTCTCTAAATTAATGATTATTCTTATGATTTAAGGGTTAATTTTATATTTGAAGAGTTGATTGCAACGAAGGGATGCTCGACTCCTTTGGGAGAAGCAGGAAGGGTGAGACCCCGCAGGAACGAGGAGGCTCAGCTCATGCCCCATGGAAAGCGAGCATCCCGTAGTGGAAATCAACAAGACATACTTATTTAATTGAAACTTCATTTTTCAACAACGTGAAACCACAAAGTACATTAATTACTTTGTGGTTTTGTTATCGTCTATTCTTTTGTAAATTATCTTGTAATTAACTTTTTAAAAAATGGGATTCGGATGATCTCATCTTTCTTAACTAGGTTAAATAATAGAATTAATAAGATATACATTAAAGTAACAACAGAAATACTTGCTAAAGTTTGTACCAATAATGAAGATGAAAAAACTACATATTCTTTGATGAACTTTCCGACATAAATACAAATACCTAAAATGATTAAACAATAAACATAATCCTTAATAAAAATTGAAAAGTTGATCGCCTTTAATACCGTGAAATAGTGAAGAACTGTTATTGTTACAATACTAATATTCATAGCTAAGGCAACACCGTTAATACCGAACTTTGGATTTGTAGCTAGTAATAAAATACTAGCGATTTTAACGACTGAACCGACAAAGCTATTAATCATAGCTGAATTTGCAAGATTAAGTGCCTGCAATACTGCTTGTAGTGGTCCTTGGAAATAGTAAAAAATAAAGCAAGGTGCTAAAAGTAATATAAAATTCGTAGCTTGGTCACTTTTGTACATTAGTGTTAAAATCGGTGAAGCAAATACGTATAAAATGACAACGGACCAACCACCAGCAATCATTGAGTAGCGTAGTGCTTGCTGCAATCTTCTTTCAACAGTTACACGATCTTTTTTGGCCATTGCTTCACTAATCGCAGGCACAAGTGACGTAGATAGTGCATAAGTAATAAACGCTGGTAAAAGTAACAGAGGTAAAGCGTATCCTGCAAGTAATCCATATTGTTTAGTTGCAACAGCAGCAGTTACTCCTGCAATCGCCAAACTTTGTGAGACAACGATTGGTTCTAAAAACATTGATATTGAACCAATTAAACGACTTCCAGTTGTTGGTAATGCAATACTTAATAGATCGCTAAGCGTTTGTCTACCATCTTTAATATTGTTCTTAAATCCAGAAATGAACTTTGCATTTTTTTCTTTCTTAAAAACATAAAGCATATAAATTAAAGAAGCTAATTCTCCTAATACAGAAGAGATAATGGCGCCACTAGCGGCAAATTCAACTCCATATGGTAAAAAAGTTTTAGTACAAACTGCAACTAGTACAATACGAACAACTTGTTCAATAACTTGGGAAAAGGAAGAAGGGCGCATATTCTGTACACCTTGAAAATATCCGCGTAAAACTGATGAGATTGCGATAATTGGAACAACCGGAGCGATGGCAATTAATGGGTACATAGTCCTTGCATCCGTTAATAAGTTTTTAGCTATGAAAGGGGATAAAAAGATCATTGCTGTAGTAAAAATAATACTTAATATGCCAGTTATTGACATTGAAACAGCTAAAATCTTTTTTATCCGATCTTGTCTATTTTGAGCAACTGCTTCTGCAATTAATTTTGAGATGGCAATTGGTAGGCCGAGCTGTGTAAGCGTCATAACCAAAAATAGTGTCGGTACTGCCATCATAAATAATCCTACGCCCTCTTCACCCATAATTCTTGCTACAACAATACGGTTAAAAAATCCTAATATTCTTGTGATGAGCCCTGCAATAAGTAAAAAAAACGTTCCTCTTAAAAACGTTTGCTTTGTCATTACTTTTACCACCTTCTCAAACAGCCTAGAATGATTTACAATTATATATATGCTAGAAATGTAGGCAAGCATGACAAGTTAGTTCAACATCTAGGAAATGAATGTGAGAGTCTAAAATCATTTTTCTAAAAATACAGAAAATTAGGGGGGGAAGAGTATGTCAATTTTTCATCAACAAGCTGCAGAATTTAAACCTAAGCTAAAGGTAGTAATAGAAAGTAAACTGGATGAATTTAGAATGCTTGGATTAGATACTGTCAGTGAGGATGACTTATGGGAATGCCTCGAAAGAACCTTATGGCGAAAGAAAGAGGACGAACCAAAGCTTTTTCAACTGGTAGAAGACATACTCTCATTAACTGTAAACGATTATATGAATTACATTCGAATCGAAGCATTTAAATCACCTACTTGGCAGTTTGGGGAGTCAGTTTAACCATTAATTGACAATAAAAAAATTGCATTTGTATAATATAAGAATGAAAACATACCATTTTTAGAACTTGAACTAGTTAGAGGAGGAAATTCACAACATGGTGAAGCGTAACAGAATTGTTGCCTTTTTCTTAATTATTGCTGTATTAGCAGCAGTAATCGGCACAACTGTATTTGGTACCGCGAAAAATATTAAGCTTGGTCTGGATTTACAGGGCGGGTTTGAGGTACTTTACAAAGTTAAGCCGATCAATAAAGTCGACAAAATTAACAAAAATGTTTTAGTAAGTACAGCAAAAGCTCTTGAAAAACGTGTAAACGTATTAGGAGTAAGTGAACCAAACATTCAAATCGAAGGGAAAGATCGTATTCGTGTACAATTAGCTGGTGTAAAAGATCAAGCTAAAGCACGTGATATTCTTTCTACGGAAGCGAACTTAACAATTCGTGACGTAAATGATAAGGTTCTAATGACTGGAGCGGATTTAAAAGAAGGCGCATCAAAACAAACATTTGACCAAATGGGTAAACCTAGTGTATCAATCACATTTAAGGATGCTAATAAGGTTAAAGATGTTACAAGTAAAGTGTTAAAAATGGGTGCTCCAAATAATATGATGGTTATTTGGTTAGATTTCAAAGAAGGAGAAGACTCTTTCAAAAAGGAATCTGCAAAAGCAAAGCCTAAATTCTTATCTGCAGCTAGTGTAAATCAAGTATTTACTGACGATTCACTTTCTATTGTTGGTTCTACATTTACAGTTGAAAGTGCAAAAGAACTTTCAGATTTATTAAATGCAGGGGCTCTTCCAGTACATCTTGAAGAAATGTATTCAACATCAATCGGTGCAAAATTTGGTACAGATGCTCTGCATGAAACAATTTTTGCTGGAATTATTGGTGTATCAGTTATTTTCTTATTTATGCTTTATTTCTATCGCTTACCAGGTTTAATCGCAAGCATCATGTTAATGGCTTATACTTATGTAACATTACTTGTATTTGACGGCATGAATGCGGTATTAACACTTCCAGGTATTGCGGCATTAATACTTGGTGTTGGTATTGCGGTTGATAACAACATTATTACGTTTGAGAGATTGAAGGACGAGCTTAAACTAGGAAAATCAGTTGCATCTGCGTATCGTGCAGGTAATCAGCGTTCATTTGGAACGATTTTTGATGCTAATATTACAACTTTACTTGCTGCTGTCGTATTGTTCTCATTCGGTACAAGCTCAGTAAAAGGATTTGCAACAAGTTTAATTGTTAGTATTTTAGTAAGCTTTTTAACTGCAGTATTCGGTACTCGTTTATTACTTTCTTTATTAGTTCAAAGTCGTTACTTAAATAATAAGAAAACATGGTTTGGTATTAAACAAAGTGAAATTCTTGGTTTAAATCATAACTTAGCACACCCTCCTACAAAATATGACAAGGTCGATTTTGTAAGTGTTGGTCGAAAATTTGTTTATTTTTCAATCGTTACAGTAGTTGTAGGGGTTATTCTACTTTCTATTTTCCGATTAAATTTAGGAATTGATTTTGCAAGTGGTACACGTGTAACATTTGAATCAAAATCAGCAGTTACAAAACAAGTTGTTAATGATGAAATTTCAAAAATGAACTTGAAGCCTGAAAGTATTACTATTTCTACAAATGATGCAAAAACAGGTTCAATCGTATTTAAAGGTGTATTAACAAAAAATCAGATTAATGATTTGAAAAAGGATTTTACATCTAAATTTGGAGTAGAACCAAACGTAAGTACTGTTGATCCGGTTGTTGGTAGAGAATTAGCAGTTAATGCTATTAAAGCATTAATTATCGCATCAGCGGGTATTATTCTTTATGTATCATTACGTTTCCAATTCTCATATGCAATTGCATCAGTAATTGCCTTACTACATGATGCATTCTTCATTGTTGTAGTATTTAGTATTTTTAGATTGGAAGTAGATATCACTTTCATCGCAGCAGTTCTAACAATTGTTGGTTATTCGATAAATGACTCGATCGTTACATTTGACCGAGTTCGTGAAAATATGAAGCTTAAGAAGAAAATTCGTACTAGAGAAGAATTGAAACAAGTTGTAAATGAATCAATTCGTCAAACTTTAGGCCGATCTGTTAAAACAGTTCTTACTGTACTATTAGCAGTACTTGCATTGCTTTTATTCGGAAGTCATGCAATTCTTAACTTCTCACTTGCATTATTAATAGGTTTAGTTGTTGGAACATATTCTTCAATCTTTATCGCTTCACAAATTTGGTTATTTATTAAAGGTCGCCAACTTGATAAAAACCAAGTAATCGATGTTGAAGAAGCTAAATAAATTTAAAGAGTATAAGCTTATGCTTATACTCTTTTTTGTATTAAATTCATTATGATTTGAAGATACTAATATAATGTGTTAATAATGATAAGTGTGTTTTTTAGAGTTTGAAAAAGGGAAGTAGGTAAAGTATATGGAACAAGAAGAGCGTTATAAGGAAGCCAAGAAAGGGGCTTATATCGGAATATATGGAAATTTACTTCTAGCAATTGTTAAAGCAATAATCGGATATATTGGAAATAGTAAAGCGTTAATGGCTGATGCAGTACATTCAGCGTCAGATGTGGTCGGTTCGATAGCGGTTTTATTTGGTTTAAGGGCTGCGAAAATGCCACCGGACGAGGATCATCCTTATGGCCATGGTAAAGCTGAATCAATCGCTGCAATTATAGTTGCCGTACTTTTATTTATCGTTGGAATTGAAATAACTAAATCCTCTATAACCGCGTTTTTTAAGCCAGTTCATCCACCAGAGCTAATCGCTTTATTAGCGGCTTTTATATCTATATTTTTAAAAGAATGGATGTTTCGCTATAAATATGCTTTAGGCAAAAGGTTAAATAGTGACGCAATCATCGCTAATGCATATGAACATCGCTCTGATGTATACTCATCTGCTGCGGCTATGGTTGGGATTGGTATTGCAATTTTAGGTACAAAATTTAATATGCCAGTACTACTATATGCAGACCCTGCGGCTGGGCTTATTGTAGCAATTATGATTTTAAAAATGGCTTGGGATATAGGAGCAGAATCAATACATACGACAATGGATCATGTCCTTCATGAAGAAGATATTGAACCATATAAAGAAATCGTTAGGAACGTAGAAGGTGTTAAAGAGATAAATTCTCTTTATGCAAGGGAGCACGGCTATTACGTCATAATCGATATAAAAGTCTCAGTAGATCCATATATAACGGTTGAAGAAGGACATAAAATCGGTAAAAATGTTAAAGCAAAGTTGATGGAACAAAAAGATGTGGAAAATGTTTTTGTCCATATTAATCCATATAATGATAAAAATAACTCTTTCATCCAATAAGTTTACTTTAGTATAATAGTACAGTTAGGGGTGAGAGTATTGTTAAAGTCAAAAGCACGTTGGAAACCGAAATTATCAAATCACCAAGAAGAGCAATTATTAAGTAAAGAATTACAGATTTCCCCTCTATTAGCTAAGCTACTTGTTACTCGTGGATTTAATACAGTAGATGCAGCAAGTAAGTTTTTATATGAAGATCAAATGAGCTTTCATGACCCGTTTTTATTAGAGGGTATGGATCTTGCAATTGACAGAGTATTTCAAGCGATTGAAGAAGATGAAAAAATATTAATTTTTGGCGATTATGATGCAGATGGAGTTAGCAGTACTTCAGTATTGTATTTAACATTAATCGAACTAGAAGCAAAAGTAGATTTTTATATACCAAATCGTTTTACTGAAGGGTATGGTCCAAATAAGAATGCATTTAAATGGGCGAACGAACAAGGTTATTCATTAATCATTACAGTAGATACAGGTATTTCTGCTGCTGAGGAAGTTGATTTTGCAAATGAACTAGGTATGGATGTAATTATTACAGATCATCATGAACCACCAGAGGAATTACCAAACGCTATTGCAATTATTCATCCAAAGCTAAGTCCTAGCTACCCTTTTAAAGAATTAGCAGGTGTAGGAGTTGTGTTTAAATTCGCATCTGCATTATTAGGTAGGGAGCCAGAGGAGTATTTGGAACTAGTTTCTATAGGGACGGTTGCCGATTTAGTACCTTTAGTTGATGAAAATCGTTTAATTGTAAAAAAAGGTGTAAGGCAACTGAAGCAAACTCAGCGTGAAGGACTAAGAGCTCTTTTAGAAATTAGTGGAACTACAACAGATTCAATTACGGAAGAAACAATTGGATTTGCAATTGGTCCTAGAATTAACGCAGTTGGTAGACTTGGTGATGCTAAGCCTGCAGTAGACTTAGTCTTAGAAAATGATCGAACACTTGCTAAAAAAAGAGCTGAACAAATTGAAATCCTAAATAAGGAACGACAAGAATTAGTTTCACGTATGACAGAAGAGGCAATTAAGCAAGTTAACGAACTTGATTCATCTTGTTCAAATAAAGTCATTATTGTCGCAAAAGAAGGATGGAATGCAGGAGTAGTTGGAATCGTTGCTTCAAAATTAGTTGATCGATTTTACAAACCAGTAATTGTTTTAAGTATTGATCATGAAAAAGGAATAGCAAAAGGTTCTGCAAGGAGCATCGAAGGTTTTTCTCTATTTGAAAACTTAACAAAATGTAAAGATATTTTACCTCATTTTGGAGGTCATACACTTGCTGCTGGAATGACATTGGCAATTGAAGATGTCGAGCTATTAAGACATCGTTTAAATGAATATGCAGATCAAATTATGACAGATGAAGACTTTATCCCATTAAAAGAAGTCGATTTAAAATGTCAGGCTAGTGAAGTTTCAATCTCATTTATTAATGAATTAAATATGCTGGCACCTTTTGGTATGCATAATCCAAAACCTGTTTTAGAAATAAATGAGGTTGATGCTCTAAATATTAAACAAATCGGTAATGAAGGTGCACATCTTAAAGTACAACTAAAAGATGACGTTACATTCCTTGATGCTGTAGGGTTTGGATTTGGACATGTTGCGAATGAAATTGCAAATGGATCAAAAATATCCTGCTTAGGAATGGCTTCTATAAACGAATGGAACGGTAAACGAAAGCCGCAGTTAATGATTCATGATATTAAAGTAAATCATTGGCAGTTATTTGACTTAAGAGGTCAAGAGCCACATCGATTAACTTTACCTCATACCGAAGAAAAATTCATATTTTTACATCAATCATCAAATGAATATGAAAATTTAAAGAATAAATATCCTATTTCTACGTTTGTTGCATATGAAGATGTACTAAACTTAGATATTAATATACAAAATAATTATGTGATCCTACTAGATTTACCTAGTTCTGAAAATGGTTTGAAAGAGGTTTTTCGAAACGGGTTATCAGAACGTATCTACTTAATTTTTAATCAAGAAGAATTACATTTCTTCTCACCAATTCCGAGTAGAGAAAGTTTTAAAAAATTCTATTCAATTTTAGCAAATACTAATCCATTTGACATGAACATGTATGAAGTGGCATTATGTCGTAAGATGGGATGGAAAAAAGAACAAGTCGATTTTATGACAAAGGTGTTTTTTGATTTAGAATTTGTTACAATAGAGGATGGAAAAATTCGTTTGTTGCCACAAACTGAGAAGAAAGATCTCTCTTTATCTAATACGTATGCAAAAAAATTAGCTAGTATTGAACTAGAACGTTTGTTTCTGTACTCAAAATGTGATGAATTAACTACATTTTTTCAAAATATGAAAAGTCATTTTTCCGAAAATGGGGAGGCACTTATTTAATGAATTTAAAAGATTATATAACGATCGTACCTGATTGGCCAAAAGAAGGCGTTCAGTTTAAAGATATTTCATCATTAATGAATGATGGAAAAGCTTATAAAGAAGCAACTGATCAAATCGTAGCTTATGCGAAAGAAAAAGATGTTGATTTAGTAGTTGGACCAGAAGCTCGTGGATTTATCGTTGGTTGTCCAATTTCTTACGCTTTAGAAATAGGTTTTGCACCTGTTCGTAAACCAGGTAAATTACCTCGTGAAGTTATTAGCTACAACTACGACTTAGAATATGGTACAAATACGTTAACAATGCATAAAGATGCTATTAAACCAGGTCAACGTATTCTGATCACTGATGATTTATTAGCTACTGGTGGTACGATTGAAGCTACAATCAAACTAGTTGAAGAATTAGGTGGAATTGTAGTAGGAATTGCTTTCTTAATTGAGCTTTCTTACTTAGAAGGTCGTAAAAAATTAGAAGGCTATGATATATTTTCACTAATGACTTATTAATTTTTAACATATGATAATGTTATCGAAACAGGGTACTCTGATTAATCAGAGTGCTCTTTTTCTATCAAAGATCTGCAAAAAAAAATGAAATTTGACGACTCCTGCTTTACAAAAAACGAAATTTTCATGATAATAAAAGAAATAATGATTTAAGGTGATTAGATGGCTACTGAGCAAGTTTTGACAGCAGAACAGGTTTTAGAGCAAGCGACCCATTATTTAAAAGAAGATGATGTGGCGTTTATTAAACGTGCTTATGAATATGCTCGTGACGCACATAGTGAGCAATTTCGTAAGTCAGGTGAACCATATATTATACACCCGGTTCAAGTAGCAGGTATCCTTGTTGGCTTAGAGATGGATGCTACAACCATTAGTGCAGGGTTTCTTCATGATGTAGTAGAGGATACTGAAGTTTCTAAAGAGGACTTAGAGAACCAATTTGGCAAAGAAGTATCTATGCTTGTAGATGGTGTAACAAAGTTAGGTAAAATCAAGTTTAAATCGAAGGAAGAACAGCAAGCTGAAAATCATCGCAAAATGTTTGTAGCGATGGCACAGGACTTGAGAGTAATCTTAATTAAATTAGCCGATCGCCTTCACAATATGAGAACGTTAAAACACTTACCTCAAGAAAAACGTATGCGAATTGCGAATGAAACGTTAGAGATATTTGCACCGCTAGCTCATCGACTAGGGATTAGTAAAGTAAAGTGGGAGCTTGAAGATACAGCATTACGCTATTTAAATCCACAACAATACTATCGAATCGTTAACTTAATGAAGCGAAAAAGAGCAGAGCGCGAGCAATATTTAGAAGAGGTTATAAACGAAATCTCAACTCAACTTGAAGATGTAGAAATTAAAACAGAAATTTCTGGACGTCCTAAGCATATTTATAGCATTTATCATAAAATGGCTAAGCAGAATAAACAATTTAACGAGATCTATGACCTATTAGCTGTACGTGTGATTGTTAATAGTATTAAAGATTGTTACGCTGTTTTAGGCGTTATTCATACAAGTTGGAAACCAATGCCAGGTCGTTTTAAAGATTATATTGCAATGCCTAAGGCAAATCTGTATCAATCTCTTCATACGACTGTAATCGGACCAAAAGGTGAACCACTAGAAGTACAAATTCGTACACAAGAAATGCACCAAATTGCTGAATATGGTGTTGCAGCACACTGGGCTTATAAAGAAGATAATGCAAATCTTCCATCACAAAAAACGTTAGAAAATAAATTAAGTTGGTTCCGTGAAATTATCGAATGGCAAGATAATTCTACAAATGCAGAAGAGTTCATGGAATCAGTAAAAATGGACTTATTCTCTGATATGGTTTTTGTATTTACGCCAAAAGGTGATGTTTTTGAATTACCACTAGGATCTGTTCCAATCGATTTTGCTTACCGAATTCACTCTGAAATCGGAAATAAAACAATTGGTTCAAAAGTAAATGGGAAAATGGTACCACTTGATTATAAACTTAAAACTGGTGATATCGTAGAGATTATGACTTCGAAGCATTCATATGGACCTAGCCAAGACTGGTTAAAGGTCGCTCAGTCTTCACATGCTAAAAATAAAATACGTCAATATTTTAAAAAGCAAAGAAGAGAAGAGAATGTTGAAAAGGGCAAGGAATTAGTTGAAAAAGAAATTAAAGCTCTAGAATGTGATTTAAAAGAAGTATTAACGTCTGAAAATTTAAAACGTGTCGCAGAGAAATTTAATTTCTCTAATGCAGAAGATATGTATGCAGCTGTTGGATACAATGGAATTACTGCAACACAGATTGCTCACCGTTTAACAGATAAATTCCGTAAACGTACTGAAATTGAGCTAGAAGACCGATTAAAAGAACTTTCTTCGGACCTTAAAAAAGCTCCATCTCGTCGTAAAGATGCTGGTATTTCTGTAAAAGGTGTAGATAATTTATTAATCCGTTTATCAAAATGCTGTAATCCTGTACCTGGTGATGATATTGTTGGTTATATCACAAAAGGCAGAGGAATTTCAGTTCATAGAAGCGATTGTGTAAACATGTTAAATGATAGTGAAGAAGATCGCTTTATTGAAGTTGATTGGGAGGAAAGTCCTACGTTTGAACGTGATTATAACGTCGATATCGAAATTTTCGGTTACGATCGTCGTGGACTTTTAAATGAAGTTCTTTCAGTAGTAAATGAAACAAAAACCAATATCTCTTCAGTAACAGGAAAAAATGATCGAAATAAAATGGCAACTATTACAATGAGTTTGTCTATTCGTAATATAAACCACCTGCAAAAAGTAGTGGATAAGGTTAAACAAATTCCAGACATTTACTCTGTGAGACGTATTTTCCACTAATAGGAGGTGCCACTTATGAAAGTATTATTACAGCGCACAAAAGAAGCAAAAGTCGTAGTGGACGGACAAGTAGTAGGTCAAATACCTAAAGGGTTATTATTATTAGTCGGAATAACGCATGAAGACACTAGAGAAGATGTTAAATATTGTGCTGACAAGGCAGTTAACCTAAGAATTTTTGAAGATGAACTCGGAAAAATGAATTTATCATTAAATGATGTTGGAGGCCAAATTCTATCCGTTTCTCAATTCACTTTATATGGCGATACGAGAAAAGGTAGACGTCCAAGTTTCACAGATGCAGCCAAGCCAGAAATCGCAAATGAATTATACGAATATTTTAATTCATATTTACGTGAACAAGGATACGAAGTACAAACAGGCATTTTTGGTGCAGATATGGATGTAACATTTACAAACTGGGGACCAATTACAATAATGATTGAAAGTAAATAAGCCAATCTTTAACCTCCTTTTCTAAAAAGGAGGCATTTTTTTTTGATAGAATTAATTATTAAAATAATAACTTCTTATTGCGAATAGACTGTAGTATACGGGTTCTTATAAAGAATTCAGAGGAGGTCGCTATATGGACATAATTACAATCGTGTTAATCCTAATCGCAGGTGTAATTTTGTTTACAATCCTCAAAAGTTTCTTTAAAGCACTTTTATTTGTTATTTTAATCATCCTAGTTTATTACGGATTAATGTATTTCATAGACGGATCAGTTGAAAGCATACAATCTAGTTTAAGAATATTTCATTAGACCATGGTGTGTACCATGGTTTTTTTTTGAGGTGAGGAACTGCAAATAAAATCAGTGAAACTGCAAATAAATTTTCAAGATTGCAAATAAAATCAGTGAAACTGCAAATAAACTTTAAGACTGCAAATAAAATCAGTGAATCTGCAAATAAATTTTCAAGACTGCAAATAAAATTGCCAGAACTGCAAATAAGACACCCAAAAACTACAAATAAACATCAAATCGCAAACAATATCGTTAAATATAACGAAATGATTTCTACTTCTAACTAATAACTACTTTAAAAACTACTTAAATTTAATCAATTTCCACCTTGTTTTGTCTGAATCCATAGAACTAATTTAAATGTCTTAATCCAGAAAAAAACTTGCCTAAGATCACAATAGTAATTTAATTGTTTAATCCATTCATTATTTGGACATCCTATATAACAACATACTTGGAAGGAGACTGCAGCAGCATGAGAATAAATAATCGTAATAGTCTAGGATCAGGTAGAAAAGGTGTTTTGAATATGGATTTTCATGAGTTCCAAAATAGGGGTCAAGAATCCAATTCATTAGAGATGGCAAGTGAGTTTGGTTTAACTTTAAGAGAAGTGCGTGATTTAAAAAGACAGTTGGAGCGTTCGTAAAAAATTTTTAACTGTTCTTGACATTTGTTGTATCCGAACGTAAGATATTAAATAACATATTGATACATAGTAACATTCCATAGACGGAGAAAAGTAGGATAGGATCTCTTGTAGAGAGAGGAAGTGCCGTGGCTGAGAGCATTTCCACAAGTAGACTATTTGAAAGACACTCCCGAGGCTTTATTCTGAACGATTTCTAGTAAGGATAAACGTAATCGGCGTTAACGATGAAAGTGGGAGAACAGTTTATTGTTCTTCAATTAGGGTGGCACCACGGGCTTATAACTCTCGTCCCTACTGTTTTTATTTCAGTAGGCACGAGGGTTTTTTGTATTTATAAAGGTTTATTATTTAGGAGGATTTACAATGTCGATTAATATCCCAAGAGGAACTCAGGATCTTTTACCTGGTACGATTGAAAAATGGCAGTATATTGAAAAATTTGCACGAGACTTATGTAAACGATATAACTATAACGAAATCCGTACTCCAATCTTTGAACATACTGAATTATTCCAACGTGGAGTTGGAGATACAACGGATATTGTTCAAAAAGAAATGTACACATTTACTGATCGTGGAGATCGTCAATTAACATTACGTCCAGAAGGAACTGCGTCAATCGCTCGTTCTTATGTTGAAAATAAAATGTACGGAAATAGCAATCAACCTACTAAGTTGTACTATATCGGTCCTATGTTCCGTTACGAACGTCCACAGGCTGGTCGATATCGACAGTTCGTACAATTCGGTATCGAAGCTTTAGGTAGTAATGATCCATCTATCGATGCAGAAGTACTAGCTCTATCAATGGATTTATATCGTGGTCTTGGTTTGAAAAATGTTAAGTTAGTTCTTAATAGTTTAGGTGACTTAGAAAGCCGTAAAGCACACCGTGAGGCGCTTGTGAATCATTTTAAACCGGTAGCACATGAGCTATGTAGTGATTGTAATAATCGTTTAGAATCTAATCCATTACGAGTTTTAGATTGTAAAAAGGATCACGATCACCCTTCGATGAAGACAGCACCATCAATTTTAGACTATTTAAATGAAGAATCAATGAACTATTTCGAAGCTGTTCAATCTTACTTAACAGCTATGAAAATTCCGTTTGAAATTGATGCAAATTTAGTACGTGGTTTAGATTATTATAATCACACTGTATTTGAAATCATGTTAGAAGGTAAAGGGTTCGGTACAATCTCAACTTTAAGTGGTGGTGGTCGCTATAACGGATTAGTTGAAGAAATTGGTGGTCCTAATACTCCTGGTATTGGTTTCGCATTAAGTATCGAACGTTTAATATTAGCTCTTGAAACAGAAGGAATCGAACTTCCAATTCAACAAGAAATGGATGTATTCCTAATCGGACTTGGAGAAGAAGTGAAAAAAGAAGCGACTGCTATTTTATATCAATTGCGTAAAGCTGGTCTTGTTTGTGAAAAAGATTACCAAGATCGTAAAATAAAAGCTCAATTCAAAGCAGCGGATCGTTATAAAGCAAAATATGTAGCGGTTCTAGGCGAAGAAGAATTATCTCGAGGAGTCATTAATTTAAAAGACCAAGAGACTGGTGTACAAGAAGAAGTTGCATTAGACATCTTTGTAAAATACGTAAGCTCTAAATAAACAAATGGGGGAATTGAAAATGGAACAACGAACGCATTTATGTGGAGAACTAAGAGAAGCACATATTGGTCAAAGTGTAACACTAAAAGGATGGGTACAAAAAAGACGTGATTTAGGTGGATTAATTTTTATTGATTTACGTGACCGTTCTGGACTTGTACAAATCGTTTTTAATCCTGAAACTTCAGGTGAAGCTTTAGCTCTAGCTGAAACTGTACGTAATGAATTTATTCTTCACGTTCACGGTAAAGTAGTATCTCGTGGTGAAGGTACAGCTAATACAAATCTTGAAACGGGAGCAATTGAAGTTTCTGTTGAAAAACTTGAGATTATTAATAAAGCTAAGAATCCTCCATTTGCAATTGAAAATAAAACGGAGGTAGCAGAAGACCTTCGTTTAAAATATCGTTATTTAGACCTGCGTCGTCCAGTTATGTATGACACATTTAAATTACGTTCAAAAATTACAAAATCAGTTCGTGATTTCTTAGATGGTGAAGACTTCTTAGAAGTTGAAACGCCAATTTTAACGAAGAGTACACCTGAAGGAGCTCGTGACTATTTAGTTCCTAGCCGTGTACATCCTGGTGAGTTTTATGCATTACCACAATCACCTCAAATTTTTAAACAACTATTAATGGTTTCAGGATTTGAACGCTATTTCCAAATTGCACGATGCTTCCGTGACGAAGATTTACGTGCTGACCGTCAACCAGAATTTACTCAAATAGACATTGAAACTAGCTTCCTTTCTCAAGAGGAAATAATGGAAATGTCTGAAAGAATGATGGTTAAAATGATGAAAGAAACAAAAGGTGTTGAACTAGTTACACCACTTCCTCGTATGAGCTATGATGAAGCGATGAATCGCTACGGTTCTGATAAGCCTGATACTCGTTTTGGATTAGAGTTAATTGATGTTTCTTCTTTCGCTAAAGAAAGTGGATTTAAAGTATTTACTTCAGCTGTTGAAAACGGTGGCCAAGTAAAATGTTTAAATGTAAAAGGCCAAGCAGCAAATTATTCTCGTAAAGACATCGATGGTCTTCAAGAATATGCTGGTCGTTATGGAGCAAAAGGTCTTGCTTGGTTAAAACTTGAAGAAGATGGTTTCAAAGGTCCAATCGCTAAATTCTTTAGTGAAGAAGAATTTGCTACATTAAAACTTGCTGTAGAAGCAGAAGCAGGAGACTTAATTTTATTCGTAGCTTCAGATGCTTCAGTAGTTGCAAATAGCTTAGGTGCACTTCGATTAAAACTAGGTAAAGACTTAGATTTAATTGATCAATCTAAATTCAATTTCTTATGGGTTACTGACTGGCCATTACTTGAATATGATGCAGATTTAAATCGTTATTTTGCTGCTCATCATCCATTCACTTCACCTGTTCGTGAAGATATTGATAAATTAGATACAGATCCAGGTAGTGTAAAAGCTCAAGCTTATGACTTAGTACTTAATGGTTACGAGCTTGGTGGGGGATCAGTTCGAATTTACGAAAGAGACATACAAGAAAAAATGTTCAAATGCTTAGGATTTTCTGAAGAAGAAGCACAAGAGCAATTTGGTTTCTTAATGGAAGCATTTGAATACGGAACACCACCACATGGCGGAATTGCGCTAGGTTTAGACCGTATTGTTATGTTACTTGCAGGTCGCTCAAATTTACGTGACACAATTGCATTCCCTAAAACAGCATCAGCAAGTTGCTTATTAACAAATGCACCAAGTCCAGTTTCTTCTTCACAATTAGAAGAATTAGCGTTAAAAACAACTGTAGAAGAGTAAAATAAAAAGGAAGGGTGAAGGAATTAATATTCTTAATCCTTTCCTTTTTCTTGTTGAAGGATTAAGAAAAATTCTGTTTTTCTTTAATTCAAGCTTGATGTAATAAGCTTGTATCATGTATATTTAAATCATTGTAATCTGATTAAGATAGTGGGAGTTGAATAAATGTTACACCAATTTTCTCGTAATGAGCTTGCTTTTGGTAAAGCAGGTTTAGAGCGATTACAAAACAGTACGGTAGCTATTTTAGGTATCGGAGGCGTTGGCTCATTTTCTGCAGAAGCTTTAGCGCGTTCTGGAGTCGGACGTTTAATACTAGTGGATAAAGATGTTATTGATATTACAAACGTGAATAGACAAATTCATGCTTTATTATCAACAGTTGGAGAGCCTAAAGTAGAAATGATGAAGCAACGTATTCTTGAGATTAATCCTGAGTGCGAAGTAATTACACATAGAATGTTTTATACAGAAGAAACATTTGAAAAGTTTTTCGAAATTCCGTTAGATTATGTAATTGATGCTTCTGATACAATTACATATAAAATTCACTTAATTAAAGAGTGCCGTCGTCGTGGAATTCCACTTATTTCAAGTATGGGTGCTGCTAATAAGATGGATCCAACTCGATTTAAAATTGCTGATATATCAAAAACAACTCACGATCCTATTGCGAAGGTTATTCGAACTAAGCTTCGCAAAGAAGGTATTCAAAAAGGAGTAACAGTTGTCTATTCAGATGAAAGTCCAATTGTTATTCGTGAAGATGTACGAAAAGAAATCGTACCTGATGAAAATACAAAAATTCGTAAAGCAAAAATGCCACCGTCTTCAAACGCCTTTGTACCTTCAGTTGCTGGCTTAATCGCAGCTAGTCATGCAGTTCGTGAATTAATAAAGGATATTGAAATTAAGCGTGTAGGTAAAGAATAACGATCTAATCGCTAACTAGCTGTAGGAATTAATTTCCTACAGTTTTTTTATTTATTAATGTAAAAACTACCTTCAATAGGAGGTGTTTGATGTTGAATAAAGCCTTGAAAGTATTTTGTACTTTTGGATTATCATTAACAATATTAACTGCTTGTAATAGTACTAGTGACGTGGAAAAAGATTCAAAACAGCATAGTGTAGATAATTTATCCAATCGGTTAAATGTTAAGTATAAAAAGAAAAATAATGTTGTTGAGAAAAACGGTAAGGTTGGCAAGGATGGCGTTGTAAACGATATGGAATCGATTGAAATGAATAAACGTAAGCCTAATAAATAAAAAAGACCCCCATATTTATTGGGGGTTTCAGACTGTTGACAAACGCTCGCTTTCTTCGTTACTTCGCCTGTCTGCGGTGCTCATTACCGTCTAGGGTAACTCCGCTCCTCACCAGGCTTCGCGCCTCGAAAGACAAGCGCTTGCAATCAGTC